>ERZ894232.391-NODE-391-length-59512-cov-17.250534_pt1 | contig 59512 bp, 48 predicted proteins | sample MGYA00380296_ERZ894232 | MGnify/ENA primary metagenome ERZ894232 (study PRJEB32331, sample SAMN06328433) | human gut metagenome | biome: human gut microbiome; feature: stool | host: Homo sapiens | collected 2014-08-14 ...
AAGCCTCACGCACTTCCTTTTCGCCAATCGCCCGTTTCTGGATATGATTGATCCGACAGTCATTGCACTCGCCTACGACCGGATTGATACTCTGAGGTTCTATTCCATCCTTCCGGCACTGTTCAATCACGATCTCAACCATTGCATCCAAAACCTTTCCGACATTTAACGTATTGGTAAGAGCAATCGGTGTCTCGAGGGTCCCCAGCTCCTCAACCTGCACAACACCGGCACTTTTCCCGAATCCATTATGAATGTATGCAGCTGCCGTATAGTGCTTGGCAAATGCATTGTCCGGTCCAGGAACGATCACGGTTACACCAGTATGATTTTCTTCTGTCTTCACCGTACAATGCCCTACCCGTATACCAGGCACGTCCGTAATTGCATTCCTTTCTCCTGTTTTTACTCTTCCGGGTACAATTCCAAAGTCCCGAATCCTTTTTGCCCCATTTTGGTTTCCTCCTTGGATTTTGTTGTATTTTTCAATACATGCTGATTTCAGTATAGCACATTTTCTCCGTTGAATGATTTAATATTTCATTTTATGAGTCTGACTTTCGTGATCATCTCTGTTTTTACCGGTCTGTGATAGACAAATCCTGAATGCGGTTCAATGGTTTCTTCTACTTCTACATGTTCCAGTCGTTCAATCTCATCCCAGCCATCGATCACTTTTCCGATTACGGTGAAATTACCATTCAATCTCTCGGAGGCAGCAAGGGTGATATAGTACTGGCTGCCGGAACTGTTCTCTGGATCTCCTGCCATGGCAACAATCCCCCGATGAAAAGTAATTTTGGCATTTTCAGGATTGGTTTTAAATTCCGGTTTGATCATGATATCGATTTGTGGATCAACACCATCAAAAAACAGTGGCTGAAGGACAAATCCCGGTTCCAAACGTTCAATGGCTCTTCCGTCAAATATTCTCTTCTCTGCGAGTCGCATAACACTTGCGCAGGCAATCGGTGCAATTTCCGGCCATAATTCAAAGTGTATCACAGCATTCTCATTTACAGTTATTTCGATGATTGGTTTTTGATTCATTTTCATATTTCCTTTATCTCATTATTTTTTTCGAGGGTCAACCCACCCGTGTATGTCCCTCTTTGTATTTCATTATACAGCTTTTGCTGAAATACTCAAAGTGGAAGTTACCGCCCAAATCCTACTTCGACCAGGTTGGTTCTTCTTTCCCGGTATAATTGAATTTACCATCATTTTACTGCGATATACTTGCAAGAGATTTTTACACCTTTCAGGTTTCTGTTTGTGTGTAACAAACAAAGTGATTTGACTTTTTGTACGCCAGAATAAAATAAAAATGGTGATTTTGCATTTTATTGACTGTATTCTGACCGGATACTATGATTTGTGCGTAAAGAATAAATGACAACATAACAAAAATAAAAAAAGGAATACAGAATGAAGAGTACAAAATTATTTCGGAATGTAAGGCTAAAAGGTCAAAAAGAACTTGTTTCGATATTAGTCGAAGATGGAATTATCAAGAAAATCTCCGCAGATATCGCTCTGGAAAAACGGTGGACTGTGAAGAAGTAGATTTAAATGGACAACTGGTGATTCCACCGTATGTAGATCCGCATTTACATCTTGATTATATATTTACAGCAAGTCTTGGTGAGGAAAACGGATCGGGAACACTTTTTGAAGGAATCCAGCGCTAGAGTGAATCAAAAGGAAATATGACTGTCGAACAGATGAAGGAACGTATTTACAGTGGAATAAGAAAAGAGATGCTGCATGGTGTCCAGGCTATCAGAACGCATATTGATGTGACAGATCCGACATTTACAGGTCTTAAGGCGGCTCTTGAAGTAAGGGATGAAGTAAAAGATATTCTTGATCTGCAGATAGTTGCATTTCCTCAGGAAGGAATGTACGCATACAAGGACGGGGACAAGCTTGTAGAGGAAGGGCTTAAAATGGGGGCAGACTGTGTGGGTGCGATCCCTCACTTTGAACTGGCTCGAGAGTTCGGTGAAAAATCAATCCACAAGACAATCGAACTGGCTGTCAAATATAATAAGCTTATTGATGTACATTGCGATGAGACAGACGATACGCAGAGTCGCTTTTTAGAGCTGTTGAATGCATTGGCACTTATGGAAGGGATCGGCACAAGAACTACGGCCAGCCATACGTGTTCCTTTGGTTCGGCAGATAACAGTTATGTATTCAGAATGATGAAGCTTTTCAAAAAATCAGGTATCAATTTCATCTCATGTCCTACTGAAAACGTGTATCTTGAAGGGCGTCAGGATACTTATCCAAAGAGACGAGGAATTACAAGGGTAACGACATATGACAAAGACTTATATGAGAAAACCTTGAAGGAAGATGCTAGAGAAGAAGGCAGAGTGGAAGGACGCGCTGAAATCAGAGCAGAATTAAATGAATTTAAACTACTAAACAAATGTCTCCTAAAAGCCAAACGCTACAGCGACCTCGAACGTGCTACCGAAGACATCGAATACCAAAAGAAACTATTAAAAGAATTAGGCATTGAATAATCCCAAAACATAAATCCCATGTCCGATCACAAACTAAGATGCAATTCATCTTTTCCTGTCATCCGGCATGGAATTTTTCTTTTTTATTCTATAGAAAATTTTATTCTTTCTTAATTGCTTTTCATAAAAAACTCCAGTACCATTTGAATAGGCGTATGTAGAAAATCGAATCATATATGATATATGAATTCTTTGATTGTAGAAAAAATTATATATCTACATGAAACATGAGATATGGCGAATTTACTTATGAACTGTTTTCTATTATAATGGAGGTAAGCAATGAGAAGACAAAAGAAAAAATCTCGCCATAGCAAACACCCCCACAACCGGCAGTATAAGGACCGGTTATGGAGAATGATCTTTAATAACAAAGAAGATCTGCTGCAGCTTTATAATGCGATCAACCACACGGACTATCAGAACCCTGATGACCTGAAGGTAAACACATTGGAAGATGTCCTTTATCTGTCCATGAAAAATGATGTATCCTTCCTAGTTAGCGGAACCATGAATCTGTATGAGCATCAAAGCACTTTTAACCCAAACATGCCGCTTCGCGGAGTCTTTTATTTCTCCCGGGTATATGAAGGGTATGTTGCAGATAATAATCTGATGATCTACCATGAAAAAAGAGTACGGCTTCCAAAGCCGAAATATATTGTCTTTTACAATGGTACAAAAAAACAGCCAGATTCCATGGAGTTAAAGCTTTCAGACTGCTTTGAAAATACAGATAACGAAACACCTTGTCTGGAATGCACCGCAACCATGTTGAACATCAACTATGGTCACAATCAGGAGCTGATGAAGCACTGCAGACGACTTGAAGAATATTCCATATTCGTCCAATGTGTCAGGGAATATATACAGTCGGAACCTTCTGTGGAAGATGCATTAGAAAAAGCAATTGATACCTGTATTCACCAGGATGTGTTGGCAGATTTTCTCAAGAAACATCGAGCGGAGGTGACGAATATGATCTTAACGACATATGATAAAGACTTATATGAGAAAACCTTGAAGGAAGATGCCAGAGAGGAAGGTAGAGAAGAAGGCAGAGCTGAAATAATAGCAGAATTAAACCAATTAACCAAATATCTCCTAAAAGCCAAACGCTACAGCGACCTTGAACGCGCTACCGAAGACATCGAATACCAAAAGAAACTATTAAAAGAATTAGGCATTGAATAAAAACTAAATAACCCTTACCCCCATCCCGTGACTGATCACCGTCTAAGATGCAGTGCATCTCCCCTATATCAGTCACGGGATCTTTTTGTCCGGAAAATCCCTCTCCCTCACCGCTATAACCAGATCACTCCTTTTCTATGCGCTCCACGCAATCTATACTTTTTGTACTTCCATCACATTATTCCCAACTTTTACTTCTATTCTAATATCCCAATACATATAGTAGAGTCAGACACAAATATTACGCACTCCTACAAATCATGATGTTGGGGTAAAAGGTATTTTGATCCTTTTGATACCAGATTGCTACGTGCTTTGCACTCTCGTAATCCTCAAAAGCATTCGTAATCCGCTCATTTTTCTTTGAAAAATGGCTACTTACTCATGTTTTTAGCGGATCAAGAGGTCAAAAATCCTCTTGCAAGTAATCTTGCATCGGCTTTCTGACCTTTTGACCCTGGTATCAAATCATTATATTATTACAAAAACATTACTATTTCTTGTTATAGCTTAAAAAAGTTAATATTTTTCGTTATTGGTAATGATTCACGTAATGCTTTGTCAGATACAATACCTATATAAGATAAAAAAGTCTAAATAATTAGGAAGGGCAGATGAAAACTGACATGAATAAAAAGCAAAAAAATACAAGAACTTTTTTAATAAAAATCATGGATCAGCAGAACGGTACCTGGCAGGGCAGCGTTACTTGGGTGGAAGAGCAGCGAGAGCAGCATTTCCGCAGTGCCCTTGAATTATTGAAGCTGATAGACGGAGCACTTGATAACAATTATGAAGTCAGAATTGAGGAATAGAAGGAGGACGCCATGAAAAGTAATACAAAGAAACGTTTAATAGCATTCATGCTTTGCATGGTACTTGTGCTTAGCAGTGCGACATCAGCATTCGCTGATGAGCCACAGAACACAGACAGCCAGAGCCAGACCGAAGCAGTAGCAGAGCCGGCGGCAGATGAGGCTACAGGAGATGAGGCTAATACAACTGACATCGAAATACCTTCGGAAAAAGAATGGTCAGTACAAGTTGGAAATGCTACTGTTAAAGTAAAAGGATCAGCAGATGCTCTTCCTGAAAATGCACAGCTTTCTGTATCAGAGATTACTTCAGAAGATGAAGTAAAAGAAATCGAAAAAGCAGTAGAAGAAAAGGCAATTGAAGAACAGTTTACTGTTAAAAATATTTTTTCCTATGATATTAAATTCCTGGTAGACGGTTCCGAAGTACAGCCAACCACTCCGGTTCAGGTTAGCGTAGACACACCGGAGATCACATCCGATCAAAATGCAGCAGTACTGCATGTAGATGATAATAATGTAGCGGAAGATATGAACGGTGCTGTTGATGGAGAAGGAAAAGTCGTATTCGATGCTCCGCATTTTTCTAAATATGTCATTGTTCAGAAAGGTGGTTCAGAAGTTACTGTTACCATAGAACACTATGATGATACAAAAAATCCCAAAGAAAAGATATATGCAGATGATGTATTAACACTTCCAATCGGAGGCAAAATCAACGATTATACGAAAGCAACAAACTGGGACGTTGCAAGCGTTACTAAAGTAGAAACAGCAGCAGACGGAACTGAAACAACAACGACTGTAAATACAAACAATGAACTTTCAGTTACTAAAGATTGTACGATTAAAGTATATTACACTCCTAAAACTAAGGATTTCGATGGTGCTACAACATTTTATGATTATACTGTAAAAGCTGTAACAGACGACGAAGCCAGAAATAATAATAATACATATTATTCGTTTAATATGCTTGGTGAGGAACCAAACAAAGGAAGAAAATTAACAGCAGGAACTAGAGAACACAACTTTGAACAGTACAAATATTGGATTCCAATTGGTAGTTACTCTGCAAATGATTATACGCGTAGTACCAACGTTGTAAAAGGCATTCTCAAAGGATTGGATGAGAATGGTAAGGTTGAGTTTAATTATCCGGAACCGGGTTTTTTCGAGGACTCGGATGCTACTTGCACCGTAAAAGTAGAAAAACAAGGCTGGTTTGGCTCTTACAAGGAAAATGAAACCAGATATCTTCGAAAAGTTTACAAAGATTTAAAACTGGGCTTTGAACAAAAAGGAGATACCTACACATTAAAAAATGTGAAAGACCAAAATGGTAATACACTTACCACCGAAGGAGCAGATTTTTATCCGTTGGATGGCGATCGGAAGCTCAACTATGAAAATTCCGAAACAGCACATAATTATTTCTTTGGAATGCGGTACGATGTTTCGTTTAAGATCGGAGATTATGTAGGACCGATGAATTATGAATTTACCGGATATGATGACTTATGGATGCTGCTCGATGGTAAATTGGTTCTGGATCTTGGCGGAATTCATGGGGCAGCTGACGGAACTGTTGATATATGGGAGAAATTAGGAAAAACAGCCGATCAGCTTACTTCTGAAGAAAAAGAACAAGAACATACATTAACCGTTCTGTACATGGAACGAGGTGCCGGAGAATCAAACTGTAAGATGAAATTCACTCTTCCATCAGCAAGTATAGCGGAAGTTAGTCAGGTTCCGATGGCTGAATTGAACCTTCAAAAGGTTAACAAGGAGAACGAAGGATTACAGGGCGCCAGATTTACTTTAGTAAATGATGAAACAGGCGAAACACAGACTGCAACTTCCGCAGGAAAAAATGGTAATGTGAATTTTACCAAACTTCGCGTGGGAACATATACATTACGTGAAGATGCTGCACCTAGCGGATATATTCCGTCCTTGGACAGCTGGATTGTAAAAGTTGAATCAGACAGCAACAATACAGCTATAGCAACCTTATATCTGTCGGATGGAACTACACCATATACAGACAAAGAAGGATCTTATTACCAGATTCTGAACATGACAAAAGAAGAGCTGATAAACAGTTCGCTTGACTATAATAAGACAGCAAAGGTGATTGATTGGGATAAACGTACCTATCAGATTGATATTACTGCAGCTTCCAAATTAACATCAACTACTTCGACAGAACAGGCTGCGGTAGCAGATGTAATGATGGTTTTTGATACATCGGGTAGTATGTTGTATGACGATGAAGATTATGATTCTAGTGGGTTTAAGCGTGTCGGAGAATATAAGAGCTGTAAAGATTCTTTAGATACAACCAAGGTTTATTATTACGGCAAAGAAATTGTGAAAGTCAAATATAAAACTTGGTCTTATAAAAATGCAAAACAACCAATGATATATCTTAATGGAAATTGGATGTATTATAATGGTACTTCATGGCAAGCAATTTCAGATAACGAGACAACAAAGGTTTATACGATTGATAGTAGTTTAACCGGCTTAAAGGAAGCAGCTTCTGCTTTTACTACATCAATGGCAGCTTCTTCTGCCAAGAGCAGAATCGGTATAGCAACATTTAATTCGGTTGGAAATCTTGTGAGTGGTCTCACAACAATTGGAAGTAACAAAGACGACTTAGTGAAGAAAATCAGTAGTATCTACGCATCAGGTGGAACATCTCCACAGCTTGGTTTAAATCTTGCATTGGAACAACTAGAAAGCAACAAGCAAGAAAACGTCCCACGTTATGTGATCTTATTCACAGATGGAGATCCGTCCGATGATAATGATAGAGAAAAGTCTGAATTGCAAGCTGATAAGCTCAAAGAAAAAGGCATTACCGTTTACACAATTGGCTTGAAGCTTACTGATAAAACCAAGAAATGGTTGGAAGATGAAATCGCATCTGAAGGCTGTGCATATTCTGCTTCGAATATTGAAGAATTGAAAACTATTTTCAAAAATATCCAGACAACCATAACACACTATCAGGATATGAAGAATGCCCAGATAAAAGATGTGATCGATCCTAGATTTATTATACTGGATGATTCTGGAAATCCAATTACTTCCGATTATTCTGGAATTGATAATGGTATCACGTTAAAGAATGGTGGAACGGTATATTATGATAAAACTACTGGTAATCAGTACATTGTTTGGAATGAACAAACAATTCCGAATAGTAAGAATGGAAGTTGGAAAAAGTCAATTACTGTAAAAGCCAAAGATGACTATATCGGCGGAAACAATGTAGCTACCAATATTTCACCAGATTCCAAAATCTCTACTGGATATGGAGACGCAGTTCTTCCACAGCCTAAGGTAAATGTAAAAGCCGAACTGAAGGTCAAAAACAAAGAAGTTACGATCTATAAAGGTGATAGTCTTCCGGATACAAACACTGTATTGAAGGAAATGTTCGATCTTGAAGGAAATACTAGTAAGTATAATGTTCCGGAGAGTAGTTTTACAACTAAATGGTACAGTAATCCAGAATGTACAACTGAGGTTACAAATTTAACTGCAGATACAAATACTACATATTATCTAAAAGTAAGTTATAATGCAGGAGAATCGACACCTAAAAGTAATGCAAATACAGACGGTAATATAGCAGGTGGTGAAGATCATATTGTAGAGGCTGTAAATGAAAGTGATTCTGCAAAACTGTATGGCATTTATACAATCAAGGTTGTATCAGGTGAAATCCAGATTACAAAGAAACTGGAAAGCGCGTTGGGAACAGATTGTACATTCAATTTCAGTATTAAAGACGAATCTGGAAAGGAAATCAAAAAAGTTTCTATTACTATTCCAGCAGGTTCCACTGAAGTAAAACTTGCTGGTAAAGACCTGAAGAATTTACCTCGTGGAACATATACCATAAGCGAAGTAAATTCGAATGGATATGTATTAACCAATTATCAGGTTGATGAAACTACAAACTGTAGAAATACTCGTAATGAGGGACAAGAGAGTGTCACATTCAAACTCGGATATGAGACAAACGCTGATAGTAATGGTAAAGATGTTGATGTTATCAAAAACTACACTTATGATAAAAACAGTGGTGGAACCGTTGGAAGTGTTACTTTTACAAATGTAAAGGCAACAAAGGATTGGGATATCGTAAAAGTTAGTACTAGCGGAAATCAGGTCAAACTTCAAGGTGCAAAATTTGAATTACTAAAAAATAACAAACCAGTATATATTGGTACATCAAATGACAATGGAAAAATCATCTGGAAAAAAGGTAAACAAACTGTAACAAACCTTGAACCTGGCGAGTATGTACTAAGAGAAACAAAAGCACCTGTCGGTTATGTACGAAGCGAAGAAACTTGGTCACTCAGTATAACAAAGGGTGGAAGTCTCGTATCCTATACTTCTGAAAAAACAGACAGTACAATTGATACAAGTACAATTACTGAATCTGATCCAACGCTTCATCTGTATTTTAAAAATGAAACAGCTTACGCCCTCCCATCAGCCGGAGGCACCGGAATTTACTTGTATATGATTGGCGGTATCTTACTTATGTTTGCAGCCGTATGGATCTTATATAAAAACAAATGCAAGGAGGTACTGGAAAAATAATTGTAAGAATTAATTTTTCAGTGGCTTCTTGCCACACAAAAACGTTATTGTCCCCTCATATGGGATAATAAAAAATGGGCAAAGCCCTTAAAGAAAAGGAGACAAAAATATGAAGAAGATGAGAAAAATCTTTGCAGTGTTATTAACACTGGCTATGGTATTCGGAATGAGTATGACATCGTTTGCAGCAACAAAAGATACTGCAACTATCACAGTTAATAACGCAGATAAGGCTACATTAACTTACGCACAGGTAATTAAAGCTGATCAGTCAACAGAAACAGGATGGGCATTTGTAAATACTGAAGTTGCTAATGCTTATAAAACAGCCTTTAAAGCAACCGATGATCAGGCAGCTATCAAAGCAATGCTTCCAGCTGCCAATGTAGATGCAAATAAATTAGGTGCTGCTCAGGCCAAGGCAGCAAATCATGTAACCTTTAATGCTATGGCAAACCCACAGACAGTAGATGCGGCAGGTGTTTATCTTGTTAAAGCAACTGAAGTAGGTTATACCTATAACATCATGAGTGCATATATTGGATTTGGTGAAGTTACTATTACTGGAGAAGAAGGTACAGTAAAATATGATTATCCATCTTTAGTAGATGCAGAACTGGGAGCAAAGAAAACACCAACTAAAGTAGAAAAAGAAGCTGTTGATACAGATAATGTAGTAGCAACAGGTGATATCCTTACTTACAAAGTAAAAACAAACGTTCCATTCATTGCACCTACAGATACAAATAAAACATTCTGGGCATATGATGAATTAACAGGTGCTGAATACACTGAAAAAGAAACTGCAACAATTACTCTTGGTGGAGAAAATGTAACAACAGCATATCCTATCAATTGGAACACAGACAAAGCAAAATTCAGTGTAGACTTAAGTAACATGATCAATGATGCAAACAGTAATGCGGGAAAAGAAGTAGTAATTACTTACAAGGTAAAAGTAACAGCTAATAATGACATTATTACTAACAAAGCTACAGCAGGACATAAAGGAACAACAGATTTCGGAAGTACAGAAATCAAAGTTTATCAGGGTAATATTACATTAACAAAGACTGGTGAAAATAATGTAAAACTTCCAAATGCTGGTTTTGAAGTTAGAAAAGACAGCAAAGATTCTAAAGCTTTAACATTCAAAAAACTTGCTGACGGTGTATACAAATACGACCCAAATAGTACTGTAACAGAAGTTTTCACTAAAGCAGACGGTACTGTAAAAGTTCAGGGTCTTGATGTTGGAACATACTACTTTAAAGAGAAAACAGCTCCAGAAGGATATTCTGTAAATCAGGATCAGGCTGAAGCAACATTAGCAGTAGAAGGCGATAAAGCAGCTGCAGTCCTTACAGCTAATACTTCCATGACAGATACAAAACTTTCCGCTCTTCCATCAACAGGTGGTATCGGTACTACAATCTTCACAATCGCTGGATGCCTCATCATGATCGCAGCAGCTGGCTTATTCTTCGCAAGCCGCAAAAAAACAAACAAATAATCTTTCATGATTATTTATAACCAGATATGGAATCCGGGGCAAATGCCCCGGATTCATAAAAAATAATACAACAGCAAGGAGAGTTCGGATGAAAAGCAAAACAAGCAAATTAATGATTGGAATCATATTTTTAGCCGGTTTGTCCTTACTGCTGTATCCCTTCGTAGCTAATCAGTGGAATAACTACAGACAGAAACAATTGATCAGCAGTTATGAGCAGACAGTATCTCAAAAAGAAGCATCCAACGGAATCGACTATGATGCAGAGCTTAAGAAAGCAGAAGCCTACAACGAAGCCTTACTTCCAAGTATCCTTCCTGACTCTTTCGCCATTGCAGATGCCAGTGAAGAAGACCAGACCTACATGAACACACTGAACATTGCCGGTGATGAGATGATGGGAATTGTAGAGATCCCAAAGATCGATATCAAGCTCCCGATCTACCACACCACAAAAGAAGATGTTCTGAAGCAGGCCGCAGGTCATCTGGAAGGAAGCTCCCTTCCGATTGGTGGCAAAAGTACACATTCCGTTATCTCCGCACACCGTGGACTTCCCAGTGCATCTCTTTTTACAGATCTGGATCAGCTGAAAAAAGGGGATCATTTTCTGATCCATGTATTAAACAAAACCTTATGTTATGAAGTAGATAAGATTTCCGTAGTAAAACCGGAAGAAACCTCTGCTCTTGCAGTCGAAGAAGGAGAGGATCTCGTAACACTTTTAACCTGTACTCCATACGGAGTCAATACCGAGCGGATTCTGGTCCGTGGTCACCGCGTACCTTACGAAGAACAGAAGGTCGCAGACGAGAAGACACCACTTAGTGGCATCAGTCTTCATACAAATTATCTTTTATGGGTAATTATTGGTCTTGTAATTACCACAATCTTCATCCTTATGTTATACTTAAAGGAGAAGAAGCTTCAAAAGAAGAAAAATGAGACCTCTTAAAAAGAGAATAAGAACGAGAAAGGGAATATGCCTATGAAAAGAAAAATCTCAACCTTCCTTTTCGGTCTGTTATTCTTGATAGGATTTGGGATTCTGATCTATCCGATGGTATCCAACCAGTGGAACACCTACAGACAGAATCAGCTGATCAGCAGCTATGACAATACAATACAGGACATGGAACCGGAGGACTTCACCTCTGAGTGGGAAAAGGCAAAAGCTTTCAATGATACCATTCAACAGAACAATCTCTACGGAGATGTATTTGGTGAAGATGAAAATGACATCAAAGGCACCGAATACTGGAAGATCCTGAACGTTGCAGATGACGGAGTAATGGGATACCTTTCCATTCCGAAGATCAACATCAAGCTTGCCATTTACCATGGCACCGGTGATGATGAACTTCAGACCGGTGTCGGACATCTGAACGGCACAAAGCTTCCGATCGGAGGGGAGAGTACCCACAGTGTTCTCGCAGCTCACCGTGGACTTCCAAGCGCAAAGCTTTTTACCGATATCGATCAGCTCAAAGTTGGCGATAAATTTTACATCCATGTACTGGATGAAGTCCTTGCCTACAAGGTAGATCAGATTCTTCCGATGGTAGACAAAGACGATCATGAAACACTGGAGAAAGCACTCCAGATTGAAGAAGGAAAAGACCAGGTAACTTTATTTACCTGTACACCATATGGAGTCAACTCCCATCGTCTTCTCGTAAGAGGAACCAGAGTTCCATATAACGGCGAAGAGGATGCTACCGAATCAGTTACAGATTCTATGGTAAAAGCCATTCAGAATTATTATATGCTCTATTTAATTTTAGGACTTTCAATCACGATTCTTGTGATCATTCTCTTGCGATTCCTTTCCAAGAGAAAAGCTCACAAAGAATAACCAAGATTTTTAAGGAGGACATGAGGCGATGATGAATAAACGATTAAAACAGGGAAGTACTTTTCTCTTAGCTGTCGCTCTTACATTTCCACTGCTCACTCTTCCGGGTGCGAAAGCCGCAAACGCGATCGATACCGATGCAGAGTGTTCCATCCAATTTGACATTGGTGGAAACAGCAGTGAACTTCTAAGCGCAAGCATTCCGGTAAACCTGTATAAAGTTGCATCGGTTGATGTATCTGGCAACTATACCGCAACCGGTACATTTGCGAAACTGGATCTTTCTTCCGTAAGTGCAGATAATCTGGATACGGCAGCCGCTACCTGGTCTGAACGTGCAGCAGAAGCGAAGAAATTGCTGAAGGATGACACAGAGCCAACTACAACCGTTACACTGACACAGGGAAGAGGTACTGCAACAAGACTTAAGACAGGACTTTACCTTGTAGATACACCAAAAGTAATTACACCAAATTACACTTATACTTTTACACCTTACCTGGTATCACTTCCGACCAACAATTATTACAATGGTAAGGATGCGAGTGACAACTGGATCTACAATCTGACTGGCAGCAATGCAGTTGGTCTGAAAACGGAACAGCACGTAAGATACGGTAATCTGGTGATCAACAAGGAACTGGTAGATCACAATGCTACCTTCGGAGACGAGGCAACCTTCGTATTCCAGATCGATATCAAAAAACCGGATGGGAAAAAAGAAACCAGAATCGAAGAGCTTACCTTCAATGCAGCAGGCAGCGATTCTGTAACGATTGAAAAAATTCCTGCTGGATCTCATGTCACGGTAACGGAGGTTTACAGCGGTGCAAGCTATGAACTCGCTTCTGCTAAAAGTCAGGAAACAGACATCATTGCTAATCCTGAAAAAGAAACCGAAGTAGAATTCAAACCGGCAGAGGTTTCATTTATCAACAAACACGATGGACGTACCAATGGCGGCTACGGTGTAAAAAATAATTTCAAACTGGACGAAAATGGTCAGTATCAGTACACCGAACCGGCAGAAAAGAACTAGGAAGGGGGAGTCGGAATGAGAAAGTTACATAAGAAACCACTTATCATGGCAGCAGCAACACTTGCTCTTACCGGAACCCTGGCAGTTGGAAGCGCGATGGCGTATTTTACAACCTATTCGACAGCCGGTGGCGGTGTGAAAATGAATATGGGATTTACAGAAACCATCCCAAATGAAACAGTAGATCAAAACGGGAAGCATGTCACGATCAGCAATATCGGTGATTATGACTGCTTCGTAAGAGTAACGGCATTCGCTCCGGTAACACTTACATACAACACTCCGGACGGCGGATGGACCGAAATGGTCGACGAGAATGACAAGAATGTCTCCTACTGGTGTTACGACGATGTCCTTCCGGCAGGCAAGACAACCGAACAGGAACTCAATATCACTTATAAGTTCCCGGAAGGAAATGACAAACCGGAAGAATTCAACATCGTAGTCATCCAGGAATGCACCCCGGTTCTCTACGACGAGGACGGCAATCCATACGCCGACTGGAATCACGTAATCAAAGACGACAGCACACAGACGACAGAGTAGGAGGTAATGAGAATGAAAAAGAAAAAGAAATCATTTCCAAAGAAACCTGCCCTGGTCCTGACAGCCGCAGCACTCCTGCTGGTTGGAAGCACTGTCGGCAGTACACGCGCCGCACTCACTTACTACAGTGAGAATTATTCCGCACAGATGAATATGCAGAGTATCGGCGTATCTCTTCTGGAAAATGACAAAGTAGTCAGCAGCCGGGATTATGTATCGAACAATGAATGGAAGGGAACCTCAGAAGGTACACTTCTCACAGACCTTCTTGGAAAGGATGAGACATTTACACCCGGCAAGAAATATAACGAAGCAATCAGCGTCAAGAACAGCGGTACGATCGACACCTTTGTACGTGTGATCATCACAAAAAGCTGGCAGGACGAAAAAGGCAATAAGAACACGAACCTTTCACCGGATCTGATCGAGCTGAACTTCCTCACAGACAACGGATGGCAGGTTGCAAAAGCACAGTCCACGAGAGAGCGTACCGTTCTTTATTATACCAAAGCCCTCAAAGCGGGTAAACCGACACCGGCATTATCGGATACACTCCGAATCAATCCTTCGATTGCATCGGATGTAACAAAGCCTGTACCCGAATCTGAAAAAGAATCTGAAAAAGGTAAAACCATCACTTATACTTACAAGTACAATGGATACACCTTCCACATTGACGCAGAGGTGGATGCAGTTCAGACACACAACGCAAAGGACGCGATCAAGAGTGCCTGGGGCGTGGACGTGAATGTATCAGACGACGAAACAACAATGAGCTTACAGTAGGGAGGTACAGAGTATGAAAAAGAAAATTTTGTGCCTCGCCATGACAGTGATAATGGCAGCAGGGGTACACACAACTGCATTTGCAAAGGATTATCAGGGAGCCGACGGATGGCAGGTTAATTTCACCGGCGGCAAGATGGAAAGTAATTTTAAAAGCTCCGATGTGACTGACGAGCTGGCAAATATCCAACCGGGTGACAGCATCGAGCTCAAGGTTCAGCTTAAGAACTCCGACAGTACGGATACCGACTGGTACATGACCAACGAAGTGATCCAGACGCTGGAGGATGCACAGTCTTCCGCAGAAGGTGGTGCTTATGAATACAAGCTGACATATGTTGGAAGTGATAATGCCGAAAAGGTACTCTACGACAGCTCAACTGTCGGAGGTGAAGGCACTTCCAAAGCCGGAGAAGGTCTGAAGCAGATCGATAACTCAACCCAGGAATATTTCTACCTCGGAAGACTTGCTTCCAATAATACCGGAACGGTACACCTTACCGTCGGTGTTGAAGGTGAGACACAGGGCAACGGTTATCAGCTCACACTCGCAAAGCTCCGCATGAACTTTGCAGTAGAAAAGGTTTCAGCCGGCAAAACCATCACCAAGAATAAGATTGTTAAGACAACCAACACCGTTAAGACCGGTGATACCGCAAGAGTTCTTCTCTTCTGTGTGCTTGCACTCATCAGTGGACTGATCCTTCTTGCATACGGTATCTACACACTCAATAAGAACACAAAAAGACGCAGACAGAAAGGAGAGTAAGCAGATGAAAAAATGGAAAAGATTACTGGTTTCTCTTCTGACTGTATCCATGACACTCGGTGCATCCACAATGAGCGTTATGGCAGATGATACTACACCGTATACCTACAAGGTAACATTATCCGCAGGTAACAAAGGAACAATTAACGGACAGAACAAGATCGAGCAGGCAAACATTGCTCCCGATTCTACCGTTACTTTCAATCTGAATGACATCCAGGTAACAGACGACAAGTATTATGTCAAAGGAATCCGTCTCAGCGGACGTGACAATGCAAGTTCAGAACTACTTAATACTCCTGGCTTTATCGTCAAAGGTGATGCCGACTATGTAGTCGCTTATGGAATCAAAGGCAATATGGTTGCCTATACCGTAAATTATCAGGATGCATCCGGTAAATCACTGGCAGAGAGCCAGACCTTCTACGGAAACGTCGGCGACAAGCCGGTCGTTGCTTACCGTTACGTTGAAAATTATATTCCGGATGCTCTTGCACTTACCAAGACTTTGAGTAATAATGAATCTGAGAATGTATTTACGTTTACCTACAAACCGGGTGCTACAGACCGTGTTGTTACAACAACAACCACCATCACAACGACTGTTCCTGGTACAGCAACTCCTGGCACAGGTACCGGTAATGTCGGTACAGCAGGTGGCACGACAGGCGGCACAACCGGTGGAACTGCCGGAACTACCGGTGGAACTACAACCGGAACTACCAGTGGCACTACAACCGGAACTACCGGTGGCACAACAGACGGAACCACAACCGGTACAACCGATGGTACAACGACAGATAACAATTCTCAGGATACGACAGCTAAAGATAAAGATACTGCAACATCTGAGGATGAACAGACACCAAAGTCTCTGGTAGATCTGGATGATGAAGACACTCCAAAAGGAAATATCGATGCGAAAGACAAGACGAGCAAGACTCCGATCGCAGCAGGGATCGGCATTATCGTTGTTGCGGTAGCAGCTCTCGTAGGACTGATCGTATTCTTGAAAAAACGTGCAAAATAAAAAAAGCGCGGCACTAAAGGAGAAGTCTTTTTTGAAGAGAACGAAGAAAAAGAAAAGCCCGGTGGCTGCATTTTGCAGTGCACTGGGCACTGTTTTACTGACAGTACTGATTCTTGCCTGTATTCCGCTGACGCTTCCGAAAGCTTTTGGTTTTCAGATGTACACCGTGATCAGTGGGAGCATGGAACCGGCGATCCCGACGGGAAGCCTGGTCTATGTCCGGTATGAAGAACCAGACACGATCGTCAAAGATGATGTCATTGCTTTTTACAGCAACAATGCAGACGGCTCGATCATCACCCACCGTGTAGTATCCAACAGCCCGGCGATGGGACAGTTTATCACCAAAGGGGATGCCAATGAGGAAAAAGATATGAATCCGATCCCTTACAACAACTACATCGGAAAAGTAAAGCTTTCTGTTCCGGTTGTCGGCGGTATCGCACAGGCTGCAACCGGCACTGCCGGAAAGATTGCTGCCGCATCCATCATCGGTCTTGCTGTAATTCTTGAAATCGTTGCTGCCATGCTTGATAGACGCGATGACGAAGACGAATAAGAGAGAACGTTTTTCATTTTAGCTTGCTAAAGTGTGAAACATTTGCTAAAATAATATCAGATTGTATTGTCAGAAGAAGATGGGGGAATTTCACAATTCTCCCATTTGTCATATATTGAAAAGAATGGAGAGGTGAATGGATTGTTATCCAACCAGATTTTACAGAGAACAATCAATGAAATAGGGGATATCATCGAGTGTAACTGTTCCATCTGGAACACAGATGGAGTGATGCTTGCAGCTGTAGGTAAGGAGAAGCCTGCAGTAAAAAAAGCTGTCTGCTCATTTTTAAAAGAGCTGGAGGTTACCGGCGTATCGGAGGAGCACCTGGATGAATGCTATGGTCTGTTTCCGGTTTATGATGATGATGAACTGACTTATATTTTCGTGATCGAGCACAATAATGAGATTGATGTGCATACCAGCGGACGCTTAAGTGTCTGCCAGCTGGAGAGCCTTTTAAGATCCGGAAGCGAACGTCTTGACCGTAACCGTTTTATCCAGAACCTGCTCCTGGATAACCTGCTTCTCGTAGATATCTACAATCAGGCGAAAAAGCTTGGTATTACAATTGAGCAGCGCAGAGTCGTCTATCTGATCGAACCGAAGAATCCGGATGACACGATCGTCCTGGATATGATCCGTGGGATTTATTCCTCGGGAACCGGTGATTTTGTTACTGCCGTAGATGAGGGACATATTATTCTGATCAAGTCCCTTGACAGTACGGATGATTATGATACGATCCGTTCGACTGCCGATATGCTGGTGAATGCGATCAACACCGAAGCTATGGTCAATGTCCGGCTTTCCTTCGGAACCATCATTCCCGAACTCAAAGAGGTCTCACAGTCTTACAAAGAAGCTGGCATGGCTCTGGATGTGGGACGTATCTTCTATCCGGAACGCAATATTTTATCCTACCGCGAACTCGGTATCGGACGGCTGATCCACCAGCTTCCCGTTTCCTTATGCGAGATGTTCCTGGAAGAAGTATTTGCCGGAAATACCGTTGATCAGTTTGACGAAGAAACCTTATCCACAGTTGATAAATTTTTTGAAAACAGCCTGAATATTTCGGAGACAGCGAGACAGCTTTTCGTCCACCGGAATACGCTCGTCTACCGGCTGGAGAAGATCCAGAAGCAGACCGGGCTGGATGTCAGAGTCTTTGAGGACGCCCTGACATTTAAGATTGCTCTGATGGTCGCAGACCACATGAAATTCATAGAAAACAGAAAATAGGAGGACATGATATGGTGAAATTATACGAAGGCGGTGCCTATCTTTTACACGGTACTGAGGTAATTGCAGATGCACCCGATGCACTTGCTGCCGTAAAAAGCAAGACAGGTATTGAGACAACAAAAGAAGCTGCTGCAAAAGAGACAATGGCTTATAGGATCTTAAGTGCGCATAATACTTCCGGTAATATGCAGCAGCTTCAGATCAAATTTGACAAGCTGACTTCGCACGACATTACCTTTGTCGGAATCATCCAGACTGCAAGAGCATCCGGACTGGAGAAATTCCCGATCCCTTATGTTCTGACCAACTGCCATAACTCTCTGTGTGCAGTCGGCGGTACGATCAATGAAGATGACCACATGTTTGGACTGACCTGTGCGAAGAAGTACGGCGGTGTCTATGTTCCGCCTCATCAGGCCGTTATCCACCAGTTTGCCCGTGAAATGCTCGCAGGCGGCGGCAAGATGATCCTTGGTTCTGACAGCCACACCCGTTATGGTGCACTCGGTACCATGGCAATGGGAGAGGGCGGACCGGAACTTGTAAAACAGCTTCTGAACAAGACTTATGATATCAAGATGCCGGGCGTTGTCGGAATCTATCTGGACGGCGAACCGGTGAAAGGTGTCGGACCGCAGGACGTTGCCCTTGCGATCATCGGCGCAACCTTCGGCAATGGCTATGTCAATAACAAGGTCATGGAATTTGTCGGACCTGGCGTTGGCAAATTAAGTGCAGACTTCCGTATCGGAATCGATGTTATGACGACAGAGACAACCTGCCTTTCTTCTATCTGGAGAACCGATGACAAGATCAAAGAGTTCTACGATATCCACGGAAGAAGTGATGACTTCAGGGAACTAAATCCTGGCGCAGTCGCTTACTATGACGGTCTTGTATACGTGAACTTGAGTGAGATCAAGCCTATGATCGCCATGCCGTTCCATCCGTCCAATGTCTACACCATCGAGGATGTCAATGCCAACCTTGCAGATGTTCTCCACGATGTAGAGCAGCGCGCGCTGGTAAGCCTGGACGGTGCTGTGGATTACTCTCTTCAGGACAAGATCGTAAATGGTAAGCTTTATGTCGATCAGGGTATCATCGCAGGCTGTGCCGGCGGCGGTTTTGAAAATATCTGTGCTGCCGCAGACATCATCCGTGGCAAATACATCGGATCAGATGAATTTACCTTCAGTGTTTACCCGGCAAGTACACCGATCTACATGGAGCTTGTGAAAAATGGTGCGGTTGCTGACCTGATGGAAGCCGGTACGATCGTGAAGACTGCCTTCTGCGGACCGTGCTTCGGTGCAGGGGACACTCCGGCAAACAATGCATTTTCCATCCGTCACTCTACCCGTAACTTCCCGAACCGTGAAGGAAGCAAGCTGCAGAGTGGACAGATCGCATCTGTTGCCCTTATGGATGCACGTTCCATTGCCGCAACTGCTGCGAACAAAGGTTTCCTTACTCCGGCAACAGATTTTGATATTGAATACAAGAACCCGACTTACCACTTTGATTCCAGAATTTACGCCAACCGTGTATTTGACAGCCACGGCGTTGCTGATCCTTCGGTTGAGATCAAATTCGGACCGAACATCAAAGACTGGCCGGCAATGAGCGCTCTTCCTGAGAATCTGATCCTGAAGGTCGTATCTGAGATCCACGATCCGGTTACAACGACAGACGAACTGATCCCGTCCGGCGAGACTTCTTCTTATCGTTCCAACCCGCTTGGACTTGCTGAATTTGCACTTTCCAGAAAGGATCCTGCCTATGTAGGACGCGCGAAAGAGGTCCAGAAAGCCCAGAAAGCGATTGAAGCAGGTACTTGTCCACTGGATGTACTGGATGAATTAAAACCGGTGATGGCAGCAATCCAGAAGTCTTATCCGGAAGTCGGCAAAGGAAATATCGGTGTCGGAAGTACCATTTTCGCGGTCAAACCTGGTGATGGTTCTGCCCGTGAGCAGGCTGCTTCCTGCCAGAAGGTTCTCGGCGGCTGGGCGAATATCGCGAATGAGTACGCAACCAAACGTTACCGCTCGAACCTGATCAACTGGGGCATGCTTCCGTTTATTACCGAAGAGGAACACACAAAGCTTTCTTTCAGGAACGGTGACTATCTCTTCGTGCCGGATATCCGCAAAGCAGTAGAAGATAAAGCTTCCACGATCAAGGCTTATGTCGTAGGCGATGATCTGAAGGAGATCGATCTGAAGCTCGGTGATCTGACGGATGCAGAACGTGAGATCATCCTCAAAGGATGTCTGATCAATTATTACAGAGGTTAATTTTTCTCAGACAATGATATGATTTAAAAGGGACGGAAATTTTTCTGTCCCTTTTTGCAACACTTCCGACTTTTTTATACTCTTATATACAAAGAACCTGTTATGAGAGGAGGGACCTTATGATCGATGCAATTGCATTTAAAGAATTATATAAGACGGTTTATCAGGATCTATATCGTTTTGCGCTCTGCATGATGCATCATCCGCAGGATGCAGAAGACGCCGTCAGTGAAGCCGTTCTTTCCGCCTATGAGAACATACATAAATTACGCAAAGAAGAAGCATTCCGTTCCTGGATCTTTCAGATTCTGGCAAATGTGTGCCGCCGGAAGTTAAAGAGCCGTGAACGGACCGAGACCGAGCTGAAAGAAGATCATGCTTCTGCCACATACTGTGACGGACTCCGCACAGATGTCGAGCGTGCTTTTCTTATTCTCGATGAAGACGATCAGCTGATCATCGGCTTATCCGTCTATGGCGGTTACAACAGTAAAGAGATTGGAAAAATGCTAAGGCTGAACCCGAATACAGTCCGCTCCCGCAGAAAGCGTGCCCTCGAAAAGATGAGCTGGCTTCTGAAAGAGTAGGATAAAAGAGTAATAGGAGGTGTTTCATATGACAGATCACGAAAAAGAAATACTGGATAAAATAAAACAATCTACGGAAAAAACTCCTGTTCCGGAAAGCCTTGCACCGGATCAGATTATGAAAATGCTGGAAGAGCATAACAGCACTCAGGCTTCCGGACATATACCGAAAAAGCATGGATTTTCCCGCGGCCACCGGATGCGCGGAGGACTTATTGCTGCCGCACTGGTACTGGTTGTCGGCATTGGCGCCCACATCCGCCAGCAGAATCTTTCTTCAGACTCAGCCACTTTTTCCACAAAAGGCAGTTCTTCAATCGGTACATCCTCCGGTAAGCTTGCTTCTTCCGATACTTTAGAGACGGCAACCGATTATGATGAAGTCTACACATACCTGCAATCTTATCAGGATGAGTTGGATTCTTCATCTGTTACCGGTTCAACCGACAGCGGAATTGTCATGTATTCAAATGAAACAGCCGACAGTGGTGCACGCACCGATAGTTCCAGCTCCTCTTCGGATTCTTCAACAGCCTCTGCACGTGCTGTGGATACTTCATTTTCCGATACCAACGTCCGCACAGAGAGCGTCGGTGAAGCAGACATTGTAAAAACGGATGGAAGTTATCTTTATACACTGAAAGCAAACTCACAGGAAATTTCCATTGTAGATATCCGGTCTGATCAGATGAAGGTTGTTTCCGGTATTTCGCTGAATGAGAATTTTCAGGCATCCGAATTTTACCTGAGTGACCAGAAGCTTTTTGTCCTTGGCAACATGCAGAACACGCAGGTTGATTCTGACAGTAAAACCTTGTACCGCGGCAGCTGTACCCGTATCCAGACTTATGATCTGACAGATATCAATAATCCAAAATCCATCGGAACCGTGGATCAGAGTGGTTACTACCGCACTTCACGTTTTAAAGACGGATATCTGTATGTATTCAGCGACTATTATATTTACGATACGATCACCAAAAAAGATTATCCTTCCTATGTTCCGCTTGTTGGTGACAATCTTCTGAAGCAGTCGGATATCTATCTCCCGACGAACCATGCAGCAGACCAGTACCTTGTTGTCAGCTCCGTTTCCGCTTCCAGTCCGGATAAGGCAGCAGACCAGAAAGCAGTCATGTCTGAGAATGGCGAAGTCTATGTGAGTGAGAACAACATTTATATTTACGAGTATGCGAACAGCAGTATCCTCGCAGATAATCTTGCGGCAAAGAATCAGACGATCCTCCGCAAGCTGTCTTACAATAAAGGAAAACTTTCCGGCTCTGCCCAGGGCAAAGTAAAAGGATATCTGAACGATTCCTTCAGCATTGATGAGTATGACAATACGTTGCGGCTGGTGACAACGGTTACGCATAATGTCGGAAGCTCTTCACAGTCCAATGCAGTCTATGTGCTGGATGCAGATTTGAAAACAATCGGTAAGATCGAGGATCTTGCCAAAAATGAACAGGTCTATTCCGCAAGATTTTTGGGCGATACCGGTTACTTTGTAACTTATGAACAGACAGATCCTTTATTCTCCGTAGACTTTTCCGATCCGGAGAATCCGAAGATCCTTGACAAGCTGAAAATTCCCGGCTTTTCGGAATACCTGCATTTTTACAGTGATAACCTGCTTCTTGGCATCGGTATGGATACCGATGAAAATGGCATTACAAACGGGGTAAAGATCTCCATGTTTGATATCAGTGATCCTTCGGATGTGAAGGAAGTCAGCAAGTACACACTGGATCAGTACTATTACTCGGATGTTTTTTCTGACTACCGTGCAGCACTGGTTGATCCGGAAAAGAATCTGATCGGCTTTCCGCTTTCCGGATCTGCCAACCAGTATGTGATCCTTTCTTACGATAAAGATCAGGGCTTCCAGGTACAGATGCAGGAGGAAGTCAACGGTAATTCTTACCTTGGAACCCGCGGTGTGTATGCAAACGAAAAGTTCTATGTGATCAATGGAAATGCAATTGAAGCATACCGGATGGGAGACTATGTGAAGATAGATGATCTGCTGCTATAGTGCAGCTTTGCAGAAGGAGCTGCCGCTCCGCATGCTTTGTACACCATTCCACATCATTGTATACACCAAAATCGTATATAATCGAGTAGGCTGACTCCTACTCGATTCTTATACTTTGTACATCATCTCGCTTAACAGCTCGATGATGTACATTCGCCAAATGCAGATCCTTGTGCAAGCACAAATCTGCACTTGGCTCATCGTATACACAAAAACAGGTGCCCACTGGGATATATCACTAAGATATACTTACGTGGACACCTGTTTTATATTTTCATTTACCTGTTATTCCACACCGTTAAAGCAGTAGGTACATACCTGGCATGCATCAATCCCGATTGATTTGATCAGATCATCCAGTCTGTGATAACGAAGTGAAGTGAAATTCTGTCTCTTGCGGATTTCCTCCAGCATTGCTGCATACCGTTCACTGTTCGGATCCGCATATTCACCCAGTACATTGACATCATTGTCGCCTTCCCACTCACGGATGATCCTTCTTGTGATCAGATCCAGGTCTGATTTGGAACGGGAGAAGTTCAAATATTTGCATCCGTACAAAAGCGGTGGACATGCCGGGCGGACATGCACTTCTTTTGCGCCACTCTGATACAGGAACTCTGTCGTCTCACGGAGCTGTGTGCCACGCACGATAGAATCATCGATCAGCAGCAGGCTCCTGTCTTCGATCAGACTATGTACCGGGATCAGTTTCATTCTGGCGATCAGATTACGCTGACTCTGTGTTGTCGGCATGAAGGATCTTGGCCAGGTCGGAGTATATTTGATAAATGGTCTTGCATACGGAATACCTGATTCATTTGCATAGCCTATCGCATGAGCAATACCCGAATCCGGAACTCCTGCAACAATATCCACGTCGATCGAATGGTCATCTCTCTGTGCTAAAAGCTTTCCACAGTTGTAACGCATTTCTTCTACACCAACCCCTTCATAAGAAGAAGTAGGATATCCATAGTATACCCACAGGAACGAACAGATTCTCATCTTTTCACATGCAGGACTTACAGTCTCCACAGATTCCGGTGTCACGTAGACGATTTCCCCAGGTCCCAGCTCTTTGTAATCTGTGTATCCAAGGTTGATATATGCAAAGCTTTCAAAGGAAACGCAGTATGCATTCTCTTTCTTTCCGATCACAACCGGTGTACGTCCGAGAAGGTCTCTGGCTGCATAAATTCCATTCTCTGTCAGAAGCAGAAGCGTCATCGAGCCTTCAACTACTGACTGCACATAACGGATTCCCTCAACAAACGAATCCTTTTTACAGATCAATGCCGCAACCAGCTCTGTAGAATTGATCTGTCCATTGGTCATAGACTGAAAATGTGTATGTCCATTTTCATAAAGATTCCGAATCAGCTGATCCGCATTATTGATCTTACCTACTGTCGTAATTCCAAAGCATCCCAGATGCGACTGGATCAGAATTGGCTGTGGATCATAATCTGAAATACATCCAATTCCAATATTTCCCTTCATTGTATCAACATCTTTTTCAAATTTTGTACGGAACGGCGAATTTTCAATATTATGAATCGCTCTCTTCCAGCCATCACTTCCGTAAGTAGCCATACCTCCGCGGCGGGTTCCAAGATGCGAATGATAATCTGTTCCATAAAAAAGATCCAGATTACATGCTTCTTTTGATGCAACGCCAAAAAATCCTCCCATATCTGTAGATCTCCTTTCTTTATCCCAATGCCATAGCCTGTATTTTTCATCTATTTTTTAGTGTATCATGCATTTATGGATGGAAACAATAGCAAAACCCCGAATATATTGCAAATGGCTATAACTATTTCTAATCGTATTTATAATTGTTTGAATTTTCTGATATATATATTACAGTTTCAATTCTTTCTAATTTTAACAAAATTATTTTAAAATTATATTGACAAATAAGTATTTGGGTGTTATTATTAAGTCAATCCAAAAGAAAAGAAGTTCCTGACGAGAAAGGGAATTTCAAAAAGATATTTTTTTAATCTGTTACATAGTTTCATATATACTCGCCAAGAGTATAAGATGAAGAACCAGATCAGAAAAGGGTAACAAGAATAATTGTTATTTGAAGGTTAGAAAGTTTTTAAAAAGCAACTATACATTTTAGTTATGAGCGTTTTGTAAGTGGAGTGTGTAGAGAACAATTTTTAAAATTGATAATTTATAATAATAAGAGAAAATTGATATCTGACTTCTGAACAGAAAAAAGTATAAGAGAAAAAGAATATCCGGGTAAAATTTTGGAACGAGAACGAAAGGAAGGAGGCTTTGACCGTTGGATATTTCATCATCTAAAACTCAATATGTTAATGGTATGGCAAATGTAAATTCCTGTGAGATGAGCCTTAACCATAGATTATAATCCGGTAAGAGAAAAGTTAATGATAAAAAAGGTCGGAGTAGTAGATAAACCGGAAGCGATTATAAGATATAAAAAGATTCAGCATTTGTTGACATATTGAAGTAAATACCACAGTAATTCAAGATCAGAAAATGTGTAAAGAAACATTCATTGATAAGTAAATTTAACAGTGACGAGAAAGCTGATAAATACCAAAATTGGATTACCTGATTATATAAAATAACGAACGATCAGAATTGATCAAAATCGATTCATATGATTTCATTTTTATAAATTTTATAAAATCTGAATATCATATGAAATGCTCAAAGAACTTACAGGAATAAGAATTACTTAATTCCTCCGATATAAAAATAAAAATTACAATTGAATATTCCGGGACAGCCATTCAAAAGATGGCTGTCTCCTTTTTTTCTGTTACCAGCTCCCAATTTGTGAATTTTTTGTAATATTTTTTTAACATTTCTGAAAAATATCAGCCGTAATTTTTGACATTGACAACGCTCTATGATACACTTAGTAAGTAAAATTATAAGACTTTTGTTTTCCGTTTCTGGTACAAAAGTCAGACTTACTGAGGAAAAGTAAAATAATTAATAATAATCATATGAGGTGAGAAACGTTGGATAAATATGAATATCGCGCAAAGACAGAGCAGATGCTTGCGTATGCCGAACAGAAGTCTTACCAGAAAGCGATGTCGATTGCAGATACGATCGACTGGCGTAAAGTAAAAAATACCGCCATGCTCTCTACCGTAAGCGAAATCTATGAAAATGCGGGGGAACTTGGTAAAGCACGTGATACCTTATTTATTGCGTATGATAAAGCACCTTCCAGCAGAAAGGTTGTATACCGCCTGGGAATTATTTCTCTGAAGCTGGGACATTTCGATGAAGCAGCTGATTGCTACGAAGAATTTGTCAAGCTTGCTCCGAAAGATCCAAACCAGTACATTCTCCGGTATAAGATCTTAAAAGCACAGAAAGCGCCAGTCAAAGAACAGATTGAAGCTCTTGAAGATTTCAAGCATTCTGAATACGTTGAAAAATGGGCATATGAACTTGCCAGATTATACGCTGAAGCTGGTATGACTTCCGAATGTCTTGATGAATGTGATGATCTGATTCTCTGGTTCAGCGAAGGTACTTATGTATACCAGGCAATGGAACTTAAAATGAAATACAAACCGCTGACTCCACTTCAGCAGGAAAAATACGATCATCGAAATGATGGTATCGGCCGTAAGGATTCTTCCAAGAGAAAACCTTCCTTCCGAAAATCCAAAGAACGTCCGGCACCGAATCCACGAATTGCAGACAAGGTCCGCAAAGATGTACATGTCACAGACAGTATTGATCTTCCGGATCTTCCAGAGCCAATGGCCCGGACACATGCTTCCGAACCAGAAGCTGAGTCACAGCCAAAAACCCGGATTCGAAGCACTTCCGATATTTCCACAACCATTTCCGGTGCTTCCCTTTCAGATGCCCTGAAAGCTGGTGTTGCCGTTGCAAGTGGTGCAGTTGCTCCTGAATCTGCTTCAGACGATTCACAGATGACCGGTAAGATGAAGATTGAAGAAATTCTTGCCAACTGGGAAGCAACTCAGCGTGAAAATGCAAAGATTCTTGAAAAGAGCCAGGAGGAAGCTGAGAAAGAAAAAGCCCTGCGCGAGAAAAAGAAAGAAGAAGAAGAGGAAGTTCTTGGAGCTACAAAACCAATCCTTTCTGATGATATCCGCAAACTGATGGAACAGCTTGAAAATGGTGAAGAGCCTGAAATCACCGATGAAGATGCTGAAGATTTCGTTGATGATGAAGAGGATGAAGCGACTGAAAGCCCGGAAGATTCATCCAAAGAAGCTTCAGACACTGACGAGGAAGATCCGGAAGAAAATGATTTTGAAGAAATCGTTGACTCCGAAGAAGATGATGAATCGGATGCGGTTTACGATGAAGAAGCTGAATACGAGGATGAAGACGATTCCGAGTATGACGACGACGAGGAATACGAGGATGAAGATGATTCCGAGTATGACGACGACGACGAATACGAAGATGAAGATGATTCCGAGTATGACGACGACAACGAATACGAAGATGAAGATGATTCCGAGTATGATGACGACGAATACGAGGATGAAGACGATTCCGAGTATGACGACGACGACGAATACGAAGATGAAGACGATTCCGAGTATGACGACGACGACGAATACGAGGATGAAGATGATTCCGAGTATGACGACGACGAAGAATACGAAGATGAGGATGATTCCGAGTATGACGACGACGACGAATACGAGGATGAAGACGATTCCGAGTATGACGACGACGAGGAATACGAAGATGAAGATGATTCCGAGTATGACGACGACGACGAATACGAAGATGAAGATGATTCCGAGTATGACGATGACGAGGAATACGAAGATGAAGATGATTCCGAGTATGACGATGAGGAAGAATACGAGGATGAAGACGAAGATGACTACCAGATCGATGATGAATTAGATGAAGATCATAAAGAGGACTTTGATTTTGAAAAAGAATCTGCTCTCGATATCGATGATCATGATTCTGACGAAGATGATGGTGATTTTGCAGACCTTGATTCCTTTGAAGATGAAGAAGAATTAGATAGCAGTGATGATTATCTTGATCTTGAATTTGACGAGAAACCGGCTCCTGAGCCAGAGAAAGAAACCTCAAAATCAGCGCCAACTCCTGATATTGACGAAGTTCTTGAAATCGAAGAACCGTCAGAAGATGAAATCACCGAACGCATGGGTAAATTCGATACCGGATTCGTTGTACAGGGTCGTTACGATCTGAGTGCAACAAGTGAGATCGGACTGAAGCTTGGACTTACTGAAGAGCAGAAGCAGCTGTTCTCTTACTTTGTACCGATCCGTGGTGTCAGTGAACAGCTTGTTGAAATCCTTGATAACGACAAACGTTGCCGTAACCGTTATGGAACTTCCCGCACAGGCAACATCCTGATCCTTGGCCGCAAGGGAAGCGGAAAAACAGTCCTCGCAGTTGATATTGTAAAAGCAATCCAGAAACAGCGCAGACTCAAACAGGGTAAAGTTGCAATCGTAACCGGTGATTCTCTGAACAAAAAGGACATCGGAAGTATCATCGATAAACTGAACGGTGGCGCACTGATCATCGAAAAAGCTTCCAAGATGAATGACAGAACCATCCGTGAACTGAATGACATGATGGATGAACAGACCGGCGAACTTCTCTTCCTTCTGGAAGACCAGAAGAAACCGCTGGAAAGGATGTTTGCATCCCATCGCGAATTCAAACGTAAATTTACTTCCAGACTGGAGCTTCCGGTATTCATCAATGATGAACTGGTTACATTCGGTCAGACCTATGCTAAGGAAAACGGATACCGTATCGATGAAATGGGAATCCTTGCATTATACAGCCGGATCGATATGATGCAGAGAGAAGATCATGCGGTTACTGTTGCAGAAGTAAAAGAGATCATGGATGAAGCAATTTCACATTCCCAGAAAGCAAATGTAAAACATCTTGTGAAACGGGTATTTGGAAGAAGCACTGATAATTCAGACCACATCATCCTGAAAGAAGAAGATTTTAAAGCATAAGATTTCTACAAAGAACGCGCTTCCGGCGCGTTCTTTTGTTGTATACGCAGACAAAACCGATAACTATAAACAAAGAGTTTTAGATATCTTACATAAGAAATGTATAAGTTGTCCAAAACTCTTTCTTTTTATCGCTATTTCTAGTATAATATTCCTAAATATCTTTGATAGAAGGTGAATGGGATGGCAGTAAAAAAAACAACAGCACAACAGACCAACACGACCCGCAAGACGGCCGTAAAAAAATCTACTGTAAAAAAACCGGCAGCTGCTAAAACTGCTGCTAAAAAGTCTACAGCTAAAAAGTCTGTAAAAACTGTAACAACAGATAAACCCGCTGATTATAGAATCGGCGAATTAGATCAATATTTATTCGGACAGGGAACCCATTATGAAATCTATAAAAAAATGGGTGCACATTTTGTAAAAGATGGAAAAAAAACCGGCGTATATTTCGCAGTATGGGCTCCACACGCCAGATCAGTTGCCGTAGTCGGTGAATTCAACGGCTGGAGTGAAGATGCAAACGTTATGAAGCGTCAGGAACCACTTGGAATCTATACCGCATTTGTTCCGGAAGCACAGCTCGGACAGCTTTACAAGTACTGTATCGAGACACAGACCGGAGATAAGCTTTACAAAGCTGATCCATTTGCGAACAGTGCAGAGTTGAGACCGGGAACAGCCTCAAGGATTGCTGATATCTCCCATTTAAAATGGAGTGACAGTGTCTGGATGAAGCACCGGGCAGAATGGGATTTCCATTCCTCACCGATTTCCATTTATGAAGCACATATCGGTTCCTGGATGCGCCATCCGGGACGTGAAGATGATGGGTTCTACAGCTACCGTGAATTTGCGCATGCAGCTACAGACTACATAAAAAAGATGGGATATACTCATATCGAACTGATGGGAATTTCAGAATACCCATTTGACGGCTCCTGGGGATATCAGGTGACCGGATATTATGCTCCGACCTCCCGTTATGGTACGCCGGAAGATTTCGCATATATGATCAATTACTTCCATAAGAATAAGATTGGCGTAATCCTTGACTGGGTACCGGCACATTTTCCACGCGATGCACACGGACTCGCTGACTTTGACGGCACAGCTACCTTTGAATATGCAGATCCTAAGAAGGGGGAACATCCGGACTGGGGAACCAAGATCTTCGATTATGGTAAAGCAGAAGTTAAGAACTTCCTGATCGCCAACGCACTGTTCTGGATCGAACATTATCACATCGATGGTCTCCGCGTAGATGCTGTTGCTTCCATGCTGTATCTTGATTACGGTAAAGAAGACGGTCAGTGGATCGCCAACAAATACGGCAGCAATGAGAATCTGGAAGCAATCGAATTTTTCAAGCATCTGAATTCCGTTACTACCGGACGTAACCCTGGCGCACTGATGATCGCAGAAGAATCCACCGCATGGCCAAAAGTAACAGGCAAACCGGAAGATGATGGTCTTGGATTCAGCCTGAAGTGGAACATGGGATGGATGCATGACTTTACCGAATACATGAAGCTGGATCCATATTTCCGCAAAGGCGACCACTACGGTATGACATTTGCCTTAACCTATGCATACAGCGAGAATTATATTCTTGTATTATCACATGATGAAGTGGTACATCTAAAATGCTCTATGCTCAATAAGATGCCTGGTCTTGGATTTGAGAAATTCGCCAACCTGAAGGTCGGTTATGCTTTCATGATGGGACATCCTGGAAAGAAACTTCTCTTCATGGGACAGGATTTCGGACAGCTCCGCGAGTGGAGCGAGGCGCGTGAGCTTGACTGGTATCTCCTTGCAGAGCCGGAGCATCAGGCACTCCAGAATTTCTACCGTGACCTGCTGCATCTTTACACACACAACAAAGCCATGTATGAACAGGATACCTGCATGGAAGGCTTTGAATGGGTCAATGCAGATGACAGCTCACGAAGTATTTACAGCTTCATCCGTCATTCAAAGGGCGCAAAAAAGAACCTTTTATTCGTATGTAACTTCACACCGATCGAACGACCGGAGTACCGTGTCGGCGTACCACGCGGCAAACAGTACCGCCTGGTACTGAACAGTGATGAATTGCAGTATGGCGGAAGCGGAAAAGCCCGCCCGGCAGTATATAAAGCAAAGAAACAGGAATGTGATGGAAGACCATATTCATTTGGTTACGATCTTCCGCCATACGGTGTTGCTGTATTCGAATTTTAACATAGCAAGTCAATGCAATCTGCGCAAAATATTCATCATACGAATAATTGATTCCACCAATTATTTTCTTAACATTTCCCGGATTCGTTCTTCCAGAGTTTCTTCTGGAAGAACTCCGGTTGTATATCCACAGATTTTTCCATCTCTGTACACCACAAACGTCGGTACAATCTCAATGCCTATATACTCTGCAAGCTCTTTCGATATATCAATATCAATCTTATAAAAAATCCATTTTCCCTGATACCGGCTGGCAATCCTTTCCACAACAGGATACATCATTCCGCACTTTGGACACCATGATGCGTAAAACTCCACAATTACCGGCATCCTCTGCTTTCCGACTGTATTTTCATAATCCTTCGTGATCAATGCGATACCCATACACTTTCCTCATTTCTGCCATCTCAGGCTATGTAAAAAGGACTGGATTTAGTGGCATCCACATTTCGGGTTTAAGATTTTATAGACTTCCTGAAAAGAATTTCTGAAACAGATCAGCTTTTTATTAAATCTTGGATTCTTATAGCAAAACCCCCGCATACAATTCTGAAAATGATGCTTTTTCCGCATATCTGTTCCTTCCTGACTTCCTCTTTCTACAATATATGCAAAAAGACAGCCGATGTGCGGATTGCTCCGTATCTGCTGTCTCTTATATTGCCAGGGATCATCCTACGCACTCAGCGCCTTTATGATCTGCCTGTTGCATTTTATTCAATTGTCTTACTGGCGCATTGCGATCAGTTTATGGATCGGATGTCCCTGCCCGGAAAATTTCTCCTCGTACTCAGTCATAACATTCCCTCTGCTGAGTGTCGGATCATTGTGAAGATCATAGGTCTTCGCCAGAAGTACCCAGCCTGCCAACTCCACCTGCTCCAGTGAAAAGTCAAACAGCTCTCTGTTGTCTGTCTTAAATTCAACGACTCCGTCAAAGGCAAGGATCTTGTCATACCGCTCAAAAAACTGTTTGGAAGTAAGTCTGCGCTTTGCATGACGTGCTTTCGGCCACGGATCTGAAAAATTCAGATAAATCTTGTCAATCTCTCCGACAGCAAAAACCTCCGGCAGATTTGTCGCATCCATACAGATAAAACGAATATTGTTGACATCCTTGTATTCCTCGTCATTGTCAAAGCGTTCCAGCGCCCGAAGCAGTACGCTTGAATAACGTTCGATACCGATATAGTTGATGGATGGATTCTCCTTTGCAAGTGTCAGAAGAAACTGTCCTTTTCCCATCCCGATCTCAATATGGATCGGATTCTCCGGATTCTGAAAAGTCTCTTTCCAGGTGCCGCGATATCTGGTCTCATTTTTAATTACAAGGGGATGAGCTGTCAGATAAGCATCTGCTCCCGGTACATTTCTTAACCTCATATATCTTTCTCTTCCTTTAGTGAAAATATGTATAACCTTATTTATTTTATACTATTCTGAAATATTTGAAAACCCAAAAATATATTTTATAAGTTTTGTATAAAATATTCTTATGATATTCTCTTATTATTTAGTAGATTTTTCCAATTTAAAGTAGTAGAATATGTATGCATTATTAAAAATGTATAAATAATTTCTAAGAAAGGAGTCGGACAATGGATCATATTGTTAAAAAGCTCTCCGAAATCGAACATGCAGCCGAAGCTGTTGTGGAACACGCGGAACTGGAAAAATCAGAACTGGAAGAACGCATTCAAAATGAACGCAATCAGTTCGACAAACAACTTGAAGATCACACCCAAAAGGAGCTGAACGATATCCACAAAGGATTAAACCGTCAGATGGATGAGATTCTTGCAAGGCAGAACCGTAAGAACCAGACAGCAATCGAAGAACTTAAAAAAGATTTTGAAGAGAAGCATACGGCATATGCCGAGAAAATTGTCAGACGTATCATAGAGGGATAGCATATGGGAAATTTACTTGCATACAGTGGCATCGTAACAAAAGTACGCGCCATGCAGGCGAAACTGCTCACTGATGAAGATTTCCAGAATATCGCCGCATTTCATACAGTAACCGAAGTTGCTGCTTATCTCAAAGAACATCCCGGATATCGGAATGTCCTTGCAGATATGGACGAAAACCGTCTTCACCGCGGTGAGATTGAGAAGCTTCTTGTGCAGTCACTTTACAGTGATTATACACGCCTGTACCGTTTTTCCGGAATGGATCAGAAAAAATTCCTAGAGCTTTATCTGAAGCGCTACGAGATGAATCTGATCAACTATTGTCTGCGTATTGTATTCAACCACTATCAGAAGCCTTTTGATCTGGATCATAAGAAAATATTCTTCGACAAATATTCGGATCTCTCCATCGATAAACTGATCACTTCGGGGAATATCGGTGAGCTGGTGGAAAATTTAAAGGGCACAGAATACTATGCGCCGTTAAAACGTCTGGAAAATGCGGAGAACCCTACCCTTTTTGATTACGATCTGGCACTGAATCTGTACTATTTTACAACCATGTGGAAGAAACGCAAAAAGATTCTGAAGCATAAGGAACTGGAAATTTTCACCAGAGATGCCGGAGCAAAGATCGACCTGCTGAACCTACAGTGGATCTACCGTGCAAAAAAATATTACAACATGCTTCCGCCGGATATTTCCACACTGCTGATCCCGATACACTACCGGATTCATGTAGATCAGCTGAAGGATCTTGTAGAAGCACCGTCTGTCGATGAATTTTTAAAGCTGGTTACCAGAACGCCTTATCTGCGTCACACCGATACTCAGACACCAGCGTCCATCGAGACGATTTACAAAGACTGCCTGTACCGTCTCTACCTGGCAGACAGAAGAAGTAACCCTTATTCCATCGCAACCATGAATACCTATCTTTTTCTGAAAGAGGAGGAGCTTGATAAGCTTACAACTGTGCTCGAATGTGTTCGCTACGGACTTCCTGCACGTGAGACATTAACTTATATAGGAGGAACAGCGAAATGATTGTTAAGATGAAGTTCCTGAGCATTACCGGACCACGCGCCGACATCGACCGCATGACAAACCGGTATCTTTCCAAATATGAGATGCAGCTTGAAAATGCACTCACGGAGCTCAAGACAGTAGATAATCTGATGCCATTTCTGGAAATGAACCCTTACCGTGATCCACTCGCAAAAGTGACACAGTTTCTGGGATATATGAAAGACATGCCAGCAGAGCCATCCTTTGATCAGAGCGAAGACGAGATCCTTGAGATGATTCGTTCTATCAATCATGACTACATGGATCTGCAGCAGCAAAAAGAAGAACTGAAAAAAAAGAGAGAGCATATCCAGGCACGTATGAAAGTCCTGGAACCTTTTACTTCTCTGGATTTTGACCTGCATGAGATCATGCAGTACAAATACATCCGCACAAGATTTGGAAAAATCAATGTAGATTATTATCACCGGCTGGAAAAAGCGCTTCTTGAAGACATTGATGCATTATTTCTGGAAGGCTCCAGAGATGCCTCTTATGTCTATGGCGTTTATTTTGTATCGGATGCTGATGCAGGAAAGGTCGATTCGATCATGCGGTCTCTCCACTTTGAAAAAATCGATCTGCTGGAAGACTTTGGCGGAACCCCGCTGGAAGCTTACCGGAGCCTGGATAAAGAAGTCCAGAATCTGACCGATGAAATCCAGGCAGTGAAGGATAAACGTCAGGAGATGTTTCGCAAGAACGCTTCCAGACTACTCGGTGCAAGAATTCAGCTGGAACGTTTTTCCGATAACTTTGATATCCGGAAATTTGCGGCACGAACCGAGACAGACGAGCAGGAAGAATACTACATCCTCTGCGGCTGGATGTCCGAAGAAGATGCAAATGCATTTATCAAAGAGGCACAGGGAGATGACAAGGTTTATATCGTAGTAGAAGAGGACCGGGAACAGTATTTTGGAGAACCTCCTACCAAGCTTGAGAATCCAAAGCTTTTCAAACCATTTGAAATGTTCATCAAGATGTACGGACTTCCCAAGAGTGGTGAGATGGATCCGACCATTTTTGTAGGTATCATGTACAGCTTTATCTTCGGCGCCATGTTCGGGGATGTCGGTCAGGGGCTGCTGCTCTTTATCGGCGGTGCGATCCTGTATTTCACAAAGAAAATGAACCTTGCCGGAATCGTATCACTTGCCGGAATCTTCTCCACCTTCTTTGGATTTATGTTTGGAAGTGTGTTTGGATTTGAAGACATTATAGAAGCCAAATGGATCCGACCGATCAATCATATGACTACCTTACCGTTTATCGGAAAGCTGAATACCGTATTTATCGTATCGATTGCTTTTGGTATGGGAATCATCCTGATTTCTATGATCTTCCATATTATAAACGGCATCCGTGCCAAAGATACCGAAGCAACCTGGTTTGATGCAAACGGCGTGGCAGGGCTGATATTCTACGGGGCAGCAGTTACCTGCATCGTTCTTTTCATGACAGGTCACTCTCTGCCGGGTGGAATCGTTCTTGCAGTGATGTTCGGAGTACCGCTTCTTCTGATCGCACTGAAAGAACCGCTGACGAACAAGATCAAAAAGAAAACCGAAAAAATGGAACAAAGCAAAGCAATGTTTGTCACCCAGGCATTCTTTGAATTATTTGAAACCCTGCTCAGCTATTTTTCAAATACGCTTTCCTTTATCCGTATCGGTGCATTCGCAGTCAGCCACGCTTCCATCATGGAGGTTGTACTGATGCTTGCCGGTGCCGAAAGCGGGCATATTAACTGGGTAGTGATCGTACTCGGCAACCTGTTTGTATGTGGATTCGAAGGACTGATCGTTGGAATCCAGGTCCTGAGACTTGTCTATTACGAGATGTTCAGCCGTTTCTACAAAGGCAGCGGCCGCGAATTTAAACCTTATACAGGTACTGCAAAAAATTAGTTTTTCATTTTAGGAGGAAATTATCATGACTTTAGCAACTAAACTTATTCTCATTGCCGCACTGGTTTTAAGCATTTTCATTCCATTCGGATATTACCTGCTCGGAGAAAAAAATAAAGGACGTTATAAATGTGCACTTGCCTTCAATGTTCTTTCTTACTTTGGAACCTTCCTTGTAGCAGGGATCATGCTCTTTGGAAGTGTACCGGTACATGCGGCAGACGCCGCTGCCTCAGGCGCAGGTCTTGCAACCGGTCTTGGTTACATTGCAGCAGCTCTTGTTACCGGTCTTTCCTGCATCGGTGGCGGTATTGCCGTAGCAAGTGCAGCAAGCGCAGCTCTTGGAGCTATCAGCGAGGATTCCAGCGTCCTTGGTAAATCCCTTATCTTCGTAGGTCTTGCAGAAGGTGTATGCCTGTACGGTCTTATCATCTCCTTCATGATCATCAGCAGACTGTAATCATGAAAATGTATCTGATCAGTGACAACGTGGATACTTATACCGGAATGCGGCTTGCCGGCGTGGACGGTGTCGTAGTTCATGAAAAGCAGGAGCTGCGTGATGCGCTGGAAACTGCCATGAACGACAAGTCGATCGGTATCATTCTTCTGACGGAACGCTTTGGAAGAGAATTTCCGGATCTCATCGATGAGATCAAGTTAAAAAGAAAGATGCCTCTTCTGATCGAAATTCCGGACAGACACGGAACAGGACGTAAAAAGGATTTCATTACCTCATACGTCAATGAAGCGATTGGACTGAAACTTTAACTAGAAAGGCATAGAAGGTGAGACAATGACGCTTGAAGAGAAAATAGCGCATTTACAGGAAACGGTCATGACTGAAGCCCGTTCTGAAGGAAATGCGATCATTGACAATCACAAAAAAGCGCTTGAATCTTTATTTGAAAAGCATAAAAAAGAAGCGACCGCACAGTCTGAGGTCCGCATCAAATCCGAGACCTTAAGAGCCAGAAGGCAGGTAAATCAAGCTGCGGCAAAAGCCGAAACCGAACTGAAACGTGCTCTTGGCCAAACACAAAATGAATTAAAAGTCAGGCTGTTTGATGAAGTAAAGGAACTTCTTTCTGACTTTACAAAAACAGACGAATATCTGGACTATCTCTGCAGCAAAATCCGCGAAGCCGCACGCTTTGCAGATGGCGAGGAGATGACCATTTATATTTCTCCTTCTGATAAGGAGAAACAGACAGAACTGGAAAAACGTACCGGCATGGCGATCACCATCAGTGAATATGATTTTATGGGCGGTATGCGTGCTGTAATCCGAGGCCGTAATATTCTGATTGATCACAGCTTCCAGGCTGCAGTCGATTATGAATATCATCAGTTCAGTTTTGCAGCAGGAGGTGCAGGAATTGAATAAGACAGCAACTATTTATGGAATAAACGGTCCGGTCATCTATCTGAAGGGTGACACCGGATTCATGATGTCGGAAATGGTCTATGTGGGAAAGGAAAAGCTGGTTGGCGAAGTCATTTCCCTGGACAAAGACATCACGACTGTTCAGGTCTATGAAGAGACTTCCTGGCTGAAACCGGGAGAAATCGTAGAGGCTTCCGGAAGTCCGGTATCTGTAACTCTGGCACCTGGAATCCTGAACAATATTTTTGACGGAATCGAACGCCCGCTTGAGCAGATCGCAAATGTGGGCGGCGGTGCATTTATCACCCGCGGCGTCAGCGTTGATTCGCTTGACCGCGACAAATTATGGGATACCCACATCACCGTGGCCAAAGGAGATTACCTTCATGGCGGAGATATTATAGCGGAGGTTCCGGAGACCAGTGCGATCGTACACAAATGTATGGTTCCGCCGGATGTGGAAGGTGAAGTAATCTGCTGCGCGTCGGACGGAGAATACCGGATTGAAGATACACTTGTCACTCTGCGGCTTTCCGACGGAACAGAAAAACAGCTCAACATGATACAGCACTGGCCGATCCGTAAGGCGCGCCCGACAAGCTACCGTTTCCCGGCAAGTGTCCCTCTGATCACCGGACAGCGGATCCTGGATACCATGTTCCCGATCGCAAAGGGTGGAACTGCCGCAATCCCAGGCGGATTCGGTACCGGAAAAACCATGACCCAGCACCAGATCGCCAAATGGTCTGATGCCGATATTATCATCTACATCGGCTGCGGCGAGCGTGGAAATGAAATGACACAGGTGCTGGAAGAGTTTTCAGAGCTTGTGGACCCAAAGAGCGGCAATCCGCTGATGGACAGAACCACTCTGATCGCCAATACCTCCAACATGCCGGTAGCTGCCCGTGAAGCAAGTATTTATACCGGACTTACCCTGGCTGAATATTACCGTGACATGGGCTATGACGTAGCGATCATGGCAGACTCTACTTCCCGCTGGGCGGAAGCCTTACGTGAGCTTTCCGGCCGTCTGGAAGAGATGCCGGCAGAAGAAGGTTTCCCGGCTTACCTTGCCAGCCGTCTGTCTGCTTTCTACGAGCGCGCAGGCATGATGCATAACTTAAATGGCAGTGACGGATCCGTGACCATTATCGGTGCCGTATCGCCTCAGGGAGGCGATTTCTCCGAGCCGGTCACACAGAACACCAAACGTTTCGTCCGCTGCTTCTGGGGCCTGGACAAGAGCCTTGCCTACGCAAGACATTTTCCGGCGATCCACTGGCTGACCAGCTACAGCGAGTATCTGACCGATCTCGCCGCCTGGTACCACGACAATGTATCACCCAAATTCGTTGACTACCGCAACCGCATCATGGCACTTCTGAACCAGGAGAGCAGCCTGATGGAAATCGTAAAGCTGATCGGAAGTGATGTACTTCCGGACGATCAGAAACTGGTTCTGGAAATCGCAAGAGTCATCCGTCTCGGATTTTTGCAGCAGAATGCATTCCACAAGGATGATACCTGTGTCTCTCTGCAGAAGCAGTACAAAATGATGGAAATCATTTTATATTTATACAAACGCTGCCGCGAACTGGTAGCCATGAATATGCCAATGTCTGTCCTCAAGGAGGAAAATATTTTTGAACGTGTCATTGCGATCAAATACGATGTTCCAAATGACAATCTTCAGCTTCTTGACCAGTATCTGGCAGACATTGATGCTTTCCATGACCGCATCATGGAAAAGAACGCGTAAGGAGGGAAAATAAAATGGCAATTGAATATTTAGGCCTCAGCAGCATTAACGGCCCTCTGATCGCGCTGGAAGGCGTTCAGGATGCTTTTTATGATGAAATCGTAGATTTTGTCGTAAACGGCAAAGAACACAAAATGGGACGTATTGTGGAGGTCTACGAGGACAAAGCAATCATCCAGGTATTTGAAGGCACGGAAAATATGTCCCTTAACAATACCCACACCAGACTTACCGGACATCCGATGGAAATCGGTCTGTCCGAAGAAATGCTTGGAAGAACCTTTAACGGAATCGGCGAACCGATCGACGACCTTGGACCGATCACGGTTGAAGAGGTGCGCGATGTCAACGGACTTCCGTTAAATCCGGTCAGACGTGAATACCCTCGTAACTATATCCGCACCGGAATTTCTGCGATTGACGGACTGACCACACTGATCCGTGGACAGAAGCTGCCAATCTTTTCCGGCAACGGTCTTCCGCACGACCAGCTTGCCGCACAGATCGTAAAGCAGGCTTCTCTGGGCGGCAGCACGAATGAGGATTTCGCCATCGTATTCGCCGCAATGGGTGTCAAGCATGACGTAGCTGATTTCTTCCGCAGAACCTTTGAGGAGAGCGGTGTTGCAAACCATGTGGCAATGTTCCTGAACCTTGCCAACGATCCTGTCGTCGAGCGTCTGATCACCCCGAAGGTTGCGCTGACCGCTGCTGAATACCTTGCATTTGAAAAAAATATGCACATTCTGGTCATTCTTACCGATATGACTTCCTTTGCCGAAGCCATGCGTGAGGTTTCTTCTTCCAAAGGAGAAATCCCAAGCCGTAAAGGATATCCGGGATATCTGTACAGTGAACTTGCCACCTTATATGAACGTGCAGGAATCGTAGAAGGAGTAAATGGTTCTGTCACACAGCTTCCGATCCTGACCATGCCAAATGATGACATTACCCACCCGATCCCTGACCTGACCGGTTATATCACCGAAGGACAGATCGTACTTGACCGGAATCTTCACGGACAGGCAATCTACCCGCCGATCAGCGTTCTTCCGTCCCTGTCCCGTCTGATGAAAGACGGTATCGGAAAAGGATATACCCGGGAAGACCACCAGGACCTGGCAAACCAGCTTTTCTCTGCATATGCTAAAGTAGGAGAGGCTCGGAATCTTGCTTCCGTTATCGGAGAAGACGAGCTTTCTCCGATTGACAAGAAATACCTGGAATTCGGAAAGGCATTTGAGGAGCGTTATATCGGCCAGGGACCGAATGAAAACCGTACCATCGAGGAAACCCTGGATCTTGGCTGGGAACTGCTTAGAATCCTTCCAAAAGAAGAACTTGACCGTGTCGATACCAAGATTCTTGACGTATACTACAAAGGCTAAGGAGGGAAGTCTATGGATCCACGTTCATTTCCCACCAAGGGAAATCTGATACTTGCGAAAAATTCACTGACACTTGCCAGACAGGGATATGAGCTGATGGACAAGAAGCGGAACATTCTGATCCGCGAGCTGATGGGCTTGATCGACGAAGCAAAGGATATTCAGGAAGAAATCGATAAAACCTTCACCTATGCCTATCAGTGCCTTCAGAGGGCGAATATCGAGCACGGGATCAGTACAGTAGAAGAACTTGCCTATACAGTTCCGATCGAGGATTCTATCCGCATCCAGACGCGAAGCATTATGGGAACAGAAATCCCGAAAGTGAAGTACGAAAAAGAAAATACCAGACCAACCTATGCATTCAGTACTTCCAGAGAATCCATCGATATCGCCCGTGATGCATTCTGCCGTGTAAAGGAGCTGACACTCAAGCTTTCTGAGGTAGAAAATGCAGCGTACCGGCTGGCTTCAAGTATCAAAAAGACACAAAAAAGGGCAAATGCCCTGAAAAATATTACGATTCCGATGTATGACAATCTCGTATATACGATTACAAATGCACTGGAAGAGAAGGAACGGGAAGAATTTACCCGACTGAAAGTGATCAAACGAATGAAAAACAAATAATATTTCTGAAAAAATCATAAAATATAGAAAATATATTGACAATACACCCGTTTTGTTATATAACTTATAGAACAAATAAGATTACAAAAGCAATAGATTTTACAAATCAGGGGGTGAGCATATGACTTTTTGGAAAGTATCCGACACCAGAATGAACTGCCTTATCACAGAAGCAGAGATTGCCGCACTTGGCTACTCACTGGAAGATCTGACACAGGACAGGGAGCGTACCGAAGAATTTTTGAATCTTCTTCTCAAGAAAGGGAAAGAAGTTCTTGGGCTTAACACAGACAATGGAATCCAGGGATTTTACGGTGCATTTCTTCCTGACCGGAGTCTGATGCTGTCGATCTCCTGCCAGGCTGAGAATTCTCTGGAATCCATCCAAAAAGATGGTTCTGAAGCTTCCGGTATGCTGATCGAGCCTGACAGCAGTGAGAAAGAGACCGTTCGCTGGCAGATTCTCTTTCCAAGTCTGGATAATGCAATCAACTTCTGCAAGATCCTTGGATACGGCCAGGCATCAGAAAGCCGTCTGTATAAAGATGACGGTGTCTACTACCTGATGGTAGACTTCCCGAATACAGAAGACGGCAATAAAAAGGCTCAGCGCATCGTATCCGCCGGTGAATTCGGTGGCATGGTCGAAAAAGATGCAATTTCTGAAGCTTATCTGAATGAACATGAAAAATGCCTCCTGAACAAGGATGCAATCAATATTTTATGCAAGATGTAGTAGAAGGGGACTAAAATAGTCCCCTTTTTAGTACACGAAATAGATTTTCCTTTATTTTTCCACAGATCCAGTAACTTTCCACAAATGAAATAAACGATTACTTTTACATATGTCTCCATCTGTAGAAACAGATTCTAAAAAAATAGCACCGTCCCCGATGCTAATTCATCAAAAACAGTGCTGATACTGCGCCTTCAGGGATTCGAACCCTGGACAAATAGATTAAGAGTCTACTGCTCTACCAACTGAGCTAAAAGCGCATACATTATTCGGTTTTCCGTAACGCAAGATTTATTATATAAGACAGCTATAAAAAATGCAAGCTTTTTTTTCATAAATTTTAAAATTTTTTTAAATAGATTTTTTTGCTGAAAAAGAATGTGCCAAAGCACATATAAAAAAGATCATGTGTACCGTCCGAAATTCGAACACATGATCTTTTTTTGTGTACCTTTTAGGGTGGTTTTTTTCTTATCCTACATAAATTTACTGATATATCCCTGTACAAAGATAAATAATACAATCAGCGGCAGGATATAGCTTACATAAAATTTCGCCCATTTCGGGAATTTCAATCCTTCTCCGGTATCCGCTTCTTTCAGGAAGTTCTTCCATCCCCATCCATAACGGCTTGTACAGAACAGAAGATAGATCAGACTTCCAAGTGGAAGCAGGTTGTTACTTACCAGGAAATCCTCCAGATCCAGTATTCCGGAACCTTTTCCGAACGGCATAAATCCACTCCATACATTAAATCCGAGAACACAAGGCATGGAAAGTACCGCCACAACCACGATATTGACGATTACAGCCTTTTTCCGGCTGCATCCGGTCAAATCAATGGCAAAGGATAAAATGTTCTCAAAAACGGCGATTACGGTCGATGCCGCAGCAAAAATCATAAATAAGAAGAATAAGGCTCCCCAGATTCTTCCGCCTGCCATGGAATTAAATACATTCGGAAGTGTGATAAAGATCAAACTCGGACCTTCTCCCGGATCCACCCCATATGCGAAGCATGACGGGAAAATGATCAGACCCGCGATCAAAGCAACAAAGGTATCCAGAAGTGTTACCAGGACTGCTTCTCCTGTAAGACTGTGGGATTTGTCGATATAGCTTCCGAAAATAGCAATTGCGCCGATTCCAAGGCTTAATGTGAAGAAAGCCTGTCCCATAGCGGCAAAAATCGTGTCAAATAAGCCATATTCCACGACTTTGTGGAAATCCGGTGCCAGATAGAAGTGAAGCCCCTCAGAAGCCCCATCAAGCGTTACAGAACGTACTGCAAGGATCAACATCAGTGCAAGCAGAAGCAGCATCATAACCTTTGTGATCTTTTCCACTCCATTTTGAAGCCCCATTCCACAAATTGCAAAACATCCAACAACAACAATGATCATAAAGAAAGTCATTGTTCCGGGTTTTGCAAGCATATCGGAAAACACACCTGCAACAGCGGCAGTATCCTTTCCCTCAAATTCACCAGTCATCATCTTGATGAAATACTGGACCATCCAGCCTGCAATTGTTGTGTAGAACATCATCAGCAGATAGTTTCCGGCCATAGCTCCATACTTATACCAATGCCATTTCGTTCCTTTTGGCTCCAGACGGTCAAAGGAAAGCGCCGCACTTACTTTACTGGCTCTTCCGACAGAAAATTCCATTACCATGATCGGAAGTCCAAGAATCAGTAAAAATGCAAGGTAAATAAGAACAAATGCTGCTCCACCATATTTTCCTACAATATAAGGAAAACGCCAGACATTACCAAGACCGATCGCACATCCTGCAGAAATAAGGATGAATCCGAGTCTTGAAGAAAATTTTTCTCGTTGCATAAAAAATCCTCTCATTCTATTAAATTGTGGATAACTTGCCAAAATGATACTTATCCCCATTTTTCGACAAGTTTGTGGATAACTTTTTTCCAGAATGTCCACAGAGGAATTATACTGAATTACTGGGAAATTGTCTATGATTGTTTATATTTTCATTGGCGAAGCCACCTGATAATTTTAATTTTCCCCTTTTTAGTACACGAAATCGCCAGATGTGTACCTTTTGGGGTAAAAATTTGCATGTATATATATATTAAAGATAACAACAGCTTATTAAAATTCCTTTGTTTATATTAGGAGGGCTGAAAAAGCCCGTGGTTGACGCATTTCGGGGCATATTTTGTGTACGGAAACGGGGGAGGTTGTTTACTTCAGAGGGCAAAGAGGTGTACATATATGGGGGTTGTTGTTTACTTTGCGGGGTTACGCAGTGTACTTGAAGGGTTGGCGATTTTACCTTTTCTGTACACAAGTGTCGAAAAAATTTAAAAAAAGGCTTTACAAGAGGGGGGGTTCTTGTATATAATCAACCTAGACGTACCGTTTTGGTACACAATTTTTATCAAAAAAGGTACCTTAATGGTACACGAAAAGAACAATACACACCTTAAACGTACACAAAACGTAAAAAAAGACAGAAACCCCATTTTATGGGGTACTTTTTAGGGGAGGGTGTTCCTTTTTGGTACACAAATCCCCAATATAAAGGGGTTGGTTACCCCGAATGGTACACAATAAGGGATTATATGGGGTGTAGAGGGGATTTTAATACACCTCAAAAGTACACAATAATACAGAAGAAAACAATTAAGGGGTATGAGCGATGAAGGAAACACAGAAAAAACCAAAAGAGAAACAACTGCTGGATCATGATACGGTCTCCCGGTCCAATGTGCTGATCGAAAGTAAATCCAGTACATCATTATTTGAAAGAAAGCTTCTTAATATTGCAATCGCAAAAGCATATGTAGAAGACGGTGAGCTGATCGCAAAGGTTTCCACCAAGGATGTTAAGAATTATCTTCATATAACAGGAAACTCCATCTATTCCCGTCTGAAAGAAGTATCAAAAGAGACATTGGGACATGTAGTAAGTATCGAGGACGACGAAAAAGAGAACTTCATCATGTTCAATGTAGTGAATAAATGTGAATATAGAGATGGCGTGTTTACAACCAGATTTACTAAAGAGATGAAACCTCATATCTATAACCTGAAAAAAGACTATACCCGTATGAGTCTTGATGTATTGTGCTCTTTTAAATCCCTGTTCACAACCCGTGTTTACGAAATCCTGAGAACCCAGTATTATCGTTTTGACAGGGAACAGTGTGACCAGCTGATCGTACCGAGACCGCCGAAGAATCCATACACGATCGCAGAGCTTAAATTTACACTGAATGTAGTGGATGCAAATGCATCTAAAGCAGTAAAACGTCTTGTTGAGCAGGGACGTTTTGAAGAAGCGCTTGCAGAGATTAAGGATGCACCGTTTGAAGATTGGCGTAATTTCCGTAGAAAAGTACTTGAAGTTGCGAAAAAAGAGCTGGAAGAATCCGAGTATTCCGAGATCTGCTTTGATTATGAGCCGGTTAAGAGCGGGAAGGGTGGAAAGGTTACAGGAATCCGTTTCTTTGTGAAGAAGAATCCGAAGTGTATCCATCATTCAGATCTTCAGCGTATGCCATCCGGAGAAGAAGAGGGCGAAGAGATTGCGCCAAATGTACTGGCTGCAAAGAAAACTCCGGTTAATGAAAAACTGATTTTAGAAGTTGCCGATATTTTTGGAAATGAACCGATCACGATTCAGGAGATTAAGGTGCTGCTTCAGGTATCCGATAACCAGCCGGATGTGATCCGGAAAGCTTTTAAGCTGTCACAGGAGCAGGCATACATCAATAATCTGGTCGGATGGCTCAGAAAATGTATCGAAGAAAAGTGGTATGAGAACGAAAAAGTATCCAAGTTCAAAGGAAAGACGCTGGAAGAAGCGCAGATGACACTGGATCTTTATCAGGAATACATAGAAGAGCGCGAAAAAGTGAAAAAAGAGTAGGGTATTTTCTGCGAAAAGCAGAGTTATTACCTAAATGGTACACAAGTTAAGTGGAAGAATGTGTCCCTGGGATGCTATTTGCAAAGAGGCAGGTAGCATCCCGGGGATTTTGTGTATACGATGAGCCAAGTACAGATTTGTGCTTGCACAAGAATCTGTACTTGGCGAATGTACATCACCTGGCTGTTAAGCGAGATAGTGTACAAAGTATACGAATCGAGTAGGAGTCAGCCTACTCGAATGTCTTATTTTATGATGGAAAATTAAATTAGATGTTGGGATCCAAAGGTATTTTGACCCTGGTATCTTAAATTATGGAGGAACGGAAGAAAATTATGGAAATAAGAAGATTACTGGATTTTTTAAAGACAGCGGAACAACTGAAATGTAACACCAGACATTCGTATACTTCAAGTGGCAGGTTGGAGAGTGTGGCAGAGCACAGTTGGCGGCTGGCGTTGATGGCAATGCTGGTTGGAGATGAATTTCCGGAGCTGGATATGGATAAGGTGATAAAAATGTGTCTGATCCATGATATGGGTGAGGCAATCACCGGAGATATTCCGGCATTTGAAAAGACGGATAAAGACCGAAAGGTTGAGAATAAAAGGGTGGAGCAGCTGACGGATATACTTCCGGAACCGGTCCGTGCAGAATGGAAAGCATTATTTGAAGAGATGGAAGCGATGGAGACACAGGAGGCGAGGCTTTATAAATCACTGGATAAGCTGGAGGCGCTGATCCAGCATAATGAGGCGGATATCTCGACATGGATTCCGTTGGAGTATGATCTTCAGATGACGTATGGGAATGAAGAATGTAAGTTTACGGAATATATCCAAAGGCTTCGGGATGAAGTGAGGAAAGATTCCAAGCGGAAGATTGAAGAAAGCAAACAGAAAGACTAATAAAAAAGAACGTAACAGATTATATCAGGAAAGATAAAATTTGTTACGTTCTTTTCAGTTTCTGGGAAGTCAAAGAGATTACATGCTTAAGATGCACATTTTTTCGCAGAAACTTAGATTTTATGAAATAAAAAATTTTCATAATAGTTGCATTGGAAATGTAATACTGCATATTCATGCTTTATCCGTAAATTTTACGGGACAGCTGGTTTGCAGTATTTTTCATATATTCCAGTAAATCCGTATTTTGTAATTTATCGGTAATACGGGAAGTTGCACCGGATACACTGATTGCAAAACCTGGTTTTCCAGGTGCCTGAAATACCGGAACTGAAACACAGGTAAGACCGATTTCTATTTCGTCGTTATCCATTGCATAACCATTGTGGCGGATTTTTGCCAGTTCTTTATAGAGCGGCTCGCGCTCTGTAAGTGTGTTGTAAGTACGCGCTGCAAGTGGAAACTGAAGAATCCGATCACATTCTTCTTCTGATTTGTAGGCAAGAAGACATTTACCTACACCTGTACAGTGCATATAATTTTTGACGCCCATTTTTGTGTTGATGATAATAGATGAGTCGGATTCGACTTTGTCCAGATAAATCACACTTGCATTTCCCGCATCAATCGCACTGTGAACTGTTTCCTGATAACGGCTGGCAATACTTTCGAGATAAGGATGAGTGATTCGTACAATAACATTATTCATACGAAGAGCTGTGGAAAGTGAAAGAATCTTAGGACCAAGACAATATTTCTGATTCTCGTTGTTCTGCATAAGATATCCTAATTCCGTAAGACTGTTTACGATACCAAAAGCCGTGCTTTTGTTTAATCCTGTTTTTTCTACAATCTCCTTTAATCCCAATTCCGTAACTTGGTTTTGAAACAGTTCTAAAATCATGGCAGCGCGTTCTAATGACTGAATCATTTTTGTTGTTGCCATAAAATTTTCCTCTTTCTTTTTCTTAAACCGTATCACGATTAGAAAAAAATATCAATGTTTTTCCAAAAAATATTAAAAATATTTTTGTGAAATATATTCAAAAAAAACATTTCACTTTAGTAAAAAATTAACATTGACGACAAATAAAAAACGCGATATTATTTAAAATGTAGAACAGAGTTCTATAATGCAGAACACAACAAGGAGCAAACTGCGCAGGCTCTTTAGTGTTATAGATTCTTAAATGAACCGATCATTTAGGAAAAAATGGATAAGAAACTCATATATTTGACAAGCAAACAGGAGGACAAAAAATGGAATTCAGAAGTAATGAAATCATGCACGGAGAGGATGCTCCTTTTTATCGGTCACTTTTTAAATCAATGGGATATTCAGATCATGAACTGGATCATCGCCCTCTGATCGGAATAGCAAATACATGGAATACATGTGTTCCGGGACATTTTAATTTAAATCAGGTTAATGAATTTGTAAAAAAAGGTATTTACAGTGCAGGCGGAACGGCAGTTGAATTTGGTACGATCGGATGTTGTGATGGTGTTGCTCAGGGACATATCGGAATGAACTATATTTTACCATCCAGAGAAATCATTTGTAACTCAGTTGAAGTAATGGTACAGGCGCACAGACTTGACGGTATTGTACTTTTAGCTTCCTGCGATAAGATAGTTCCGGGAATGCTGATGGCTGCTGCAAGACTTGATATTCCTGCAATTGTATGTGTCGGTGGACCAATGCTTGGTGGAATCGAATTTGATGGACGTAAATCAGACCTGACTTCAATTGATGAAGCAAAAGGAATGTGTGCAGCTGGGAAAATTGCAGAGTGTGAATACAAAGCACTGGAAAATACAGCATGTCCAAGCTGCGGATCCTGCTCATTCCTTGGAACAGCAAATTCAATGTGCTGTGTATCAGAAGCATTAGGAATGAGTCTTCCGGGCAGTGCATTAATCCCGGCACCGTATGGAGAACGTCTGAGATCTTCATTTGCAGCAGGCGAGGCAATTGTAAATCTGGTAATGAAAGGCATTACAGCAAGACAGGTAATCACAAAAGAATCCATCCGGAATGCAATCAAAGTTACAATGGCAATCTGTGGTTCAACAAATGCAGTTCTTCATCTTTCCGCAATTGCAAATGAAGCAGAGCTGGATATGAATGTTGTGGAAGAATTCCGTGCCCTTAATAAGACAACTCCTCAGATAGCAAAGGTCAACCCGGCGGCAAAATGGGATATGGAAGCATTCTACAGAGCAGGTGGAATCCCTCGGGTAATGGATCATCTGGGAGAACTTCTTGATACAGAGTCTATGACCTGTACAGGAAAAACAATTTCAGAAAACCTGAAAGAGTATACATACAGCTATCCGGAAAATCCGGAGATCATCAAAACAGTAGAAGAACCATTCTCTACAACAGGCGGTGTTGCAGTACTGGATGGAAATCTTGCCCCGCATACAGCAATTTCAAAACCGGGAGCAATTGATCCGGCATTGCACCGTTTTACAGGAAAAGCAAAATGCTATAACTCAGAAGAGGAAGCAGAAGAAGCAATTCTCGGAGGAAAGATCGAAAAAGGTGATGTTGTCGTAATCCGTTATGAAGGACCAAAAGGTGGACCTGGAATGCGTGAAATGTTCAAGGCTATGAAGTACATGTATGGAATGGGACTTGCAAAATCAGCAGCTCTGATCACAGACGGACGTTTCTCCGGTACAAATAATGGATGCTTTGTCGGACATATTTCACCGGAAGCAGCAGAGGGAGGACCTCTTGCAATCGTAGAAGACGGTGATGAAATCAGCATTGACGTAATCGATGGAAAACTGGAGCTTCATGTTTCGGATGAAGAAATTGAGAGAAGAAAGAAAGCCTGGGTAAGACCGGAAAAACCAATTCCGAACGGTTATCTCAGATTATATTCAAAGGTTGCATCTTCAGCAGACAAAGGCGCAATTATCGAGTGTTAATTTGACTGGGGAAGCCAGGGAAAAGCTTCCCCACATAAAGAGAAATAGATGGACGAGACAGGAAAGGAATATAGTGATATGGCAAAATTTTATACGGCAGTGGTAACAGTTTTTCATGAAGATGGAACACTGGATTATGAGGGAAATAAAGCAGTATATGAACATTTGATCCAGGCAGGAAGTGACGGTATTGTTCTGATGGGAAGTACCGGTGAGTTCTGCAGCATGACAATGGACATGGCAAAAGAGCTTACAGATCTGGCACTTGATACCATCAAAGGACGGATGGATGTCATCGTTGGCGCATCAAGAATGATCCCGGAAGAGAGTGTCGAGCTTGCAAATTATGCAATGGAAAAAGGTGCAGATGCAATTATTATGATCACACCATATTACTTTAAACTTTCAGATGCAAGCATTGAAGCATTTTATGATCAGACAGTTCCGAAGATCACTGGACCGGTTTATCTTTATAACTTCCCGGGCTGTACAGCGCATGAATTATCACCGGAACTGGTACTTAAACTGCGTCGTAAATATGATAATATCAAAGGCTGCAAGGATACGGTAAAGAATTTTGAACATACCCGTAAGTTATGTAATACATTGCTTCCGGAATTCCCGGATTTTGAGATTTACAGTGGATTTGATGAATTCTTTGTTCATAATGTGTTATCCGGTGGATGTGGATGCATTGGTGGATTAACCAACATGTGTCCGGAGCTTTTTGTGGAATGGACAAAAACCCTGAATGAAAAAAATTGGGATAAAGTCGCTGAAATCCAGAAGAAAGTAAATCGGATGATGGAAATGTTTGATATTTCAGCACCATTTCTTACTGCGGTAAAGAGAGCAATGCAGATCAGAGGAATCATTTCAGAAGAATACGGAAAAGCACCGCTTGTAATTGCATCTGAAAAGGAAGATGAGAAAATAAGGCAGCTTTTAAAAGAACTTGATATCTAAATACGGAGGGACAGAAAATGACAATAACAACTTTGGGGGCTATATTAGGATTGGTTGTTGCAATTATCCTTATTATTTACAAAGTACCACCGGTATATGGAATGATGGTGGGCGCTCTTGTCGGAGGTCTTGTAGGTGGAGCCTCACTGGCTGATACGGTATCTTATATGGTAAGTGGAGCGAGTGGTATGGCATCCGGAATTATGCGAATCATTGCAGCAGGTATGCTTGCAGGTTTTCTTATAAAATCCGGATCTGCAGAGGCAATTGCTCATACAATTGTAAAGAAAATGGGAGAAAAATATGCGCTTCTTGCAGTTGTACTTGCAGCCTGGGTTTTACAGGCAGTGGGTACATTCGGAGATGTAATTGTAGTAATTGTTGCACCTATTGCACTGGATATTGCGGTACGTACAAAATATTCGAGAGCAGCAGCTTCAATTGCACTGATCGGTGGTATCCATGCCGGAAATATTGTGTCGCCGAATGCAAATACAATTGCACTGGCAGAGAACTTTAATATTCCGCTTACAACAGTAATGATCGGTGGATTGATTCCATCAGTTGCAGGACTGGTATTCAGTTATATTTTTATGAAAGTTCTTAGAAATAAAGGAGAAATGATTGATCCGTCAACGATTGAACATTCTGAAAATACAGAAAATCTTCCTTCTTTTGGACGTGCGATCATTGGACCTGTCTGCACGATCGTACTGCTGATGCTTCGTGCGCTGGTTGGAATTACAATTGATCCAATCATTGCACTTCCGGTTGGTGGTATTGTTGGAACGATTGCAACCGGACAGGCAAAGAAGATGATGGATTTTGCATCAACAGGTATTTCACGTATGAGCAGTATTGTGTTACTTCTCCTTGGAACCGGTACGATTTCAGGAATTATTGCAAACTCTGCATTAAAGACAACACTTGAAAATCTGGTACAGGCATCTGGAATGCCGGGATATTTGTTAGCACCTATTGCCGGTATTGTTATGGGTGGTGCAACTGCTTCATGTATCGCGGGTGCGACCGTAGCATCTCAGGTATTTGGATCTACGATCGTTTCATTTGGTGTGACAGGAGTTCAGGCTGCAGTTATGATCCATGCTGGATGTTGTGTATTCGACTGTCTGCCTCATGGAAGCTTTTTCCATATCAGTGCAGGAACATTGAGAATGTCTATTAAAGAAAGACTGAAAGTGATTCCGTATGAATCTTTAATCGGATTTGGAATGACAGTTGTAGCGACAATTGTATATGGTGTAATTGGATTTACATTTTAAAGTATTTGAGCCGGGGCGAATGTCCCGGCTTATTTTCTATATATGATAAGTAAAAATTTAATTATAAATCGGGGTAACAGGATTCGAACCTGCGACCTCACGGCCCCCAGCCGTGCGCTCTGACCAAGCTGAGCCATACCCCGAAGTGGTTATTTCATTATAGTATAAATTGTTCTAAATCTCAATCATTCTTTTGATGTGAGAAAATGCTGTTGACAGGTTTCTGGAAAGAGTTCAAAATAACGATATGCAAATATAAATGAGTAGGATGAGGAACGATTATGGAAAATTTAATTTTCAGTTTGAATGCGACGATTCCGATATTTTTAATGATGTTACTCGGAATGTTATTCAGAAAACTGGGGTGGATGGATGAAGTCTTCGCGGCAAAGATGAACAAGTTTGTATTTTTGGTTCCGCTTCCGGTGTTGCTGTTTGAACAGCTGGCGACCGTGGATTTTTCGGAAGTATGGGATATTAAGTTTATTCTTTTTTGTTTTGTGGTGACGGCGATCAGTATTACGATATCAACTTTGATTTCACTGCTGTGGAAAGACCGGAGTATTAAAGGCGAATTTATACAGGCGACTTACCGGAGCAGTGCGGCGCTTCTTGGAATTGCTTTTATCCAGAATATTTACGGAACTGTGGGAATGGCACCGCTTATGATCATCGGCAGTGTGCCGCTTTATAATATTATGGCGGTTGTGGTACTTTCAGTGTTTAAACCGGGGAATAATTCTTTTGATAAGGCGCTGGTAAAGAAAACGCTGAAGGGGATTGCAACGAATCCGATCATTATTGGAATTGTGGCGGGATTTGTCTGGTCTGCACTTAAGCTTCCGATGCCATTGATTTTACATAAGACGGTATCAAGTATTGGTGCGACAGCGACGCCGATGGGACTGATGTCGATGGGTGCAACATTTGAGATGAAAAAGGCAACATCGAAGATGAAGCCTACACTTGTTGCTGTGTTTATGAAATTAATTGGATTTTGTGCGATATTTCTGCCGGTGGCAGCGATGCTTGGATTTAGAAATGAGCAATTGATTGCGATTCTGGTAATGCTTGGATCTGCTACGACGGTCAGCAGTTTTGTTATGGCAAGGAATATGGGACATGAGGGGACGCTTAGTTCCGGAGTGATTATGATGACGACGTTGTTGAGTGCGTTTACGCTTACAATGTGGCTGGATGTGCTGAGGTCGTTTGGGTTGGTGTAAGAAGAATAAAAATAGAAGCAGCTAGTTAAAATGGGAATTGTGGTAGCACACCATTGACTAGTTGCTTCTATTTTTTAAAGATTAAATAAGTCGCTGTGACTGCCGGTTCGAAATTGAGTGGTATTTTTGATTTCATATTTTGTCATGAATCAAGATCTGCAAAAAGTTCATTAACATCATGGTATCCTTTGATGTTAGGATCTTTTGCAATCCTTTCTGCCTCAAGCATAGCAGAGACGGTTTCTTTACTTGGAGTTCCTTCTGTAATTTTGAAAGGAATTCCTCTTTCGCGGAGAGACTGGCGGACAAAAAATTGAAAGCTGTGCTGAGATTCATACCTAGTTCTTCGTAAAGAGCTTCGGCTGCAGCTTTGAGATCGCTGTCCATACGAATGCTGATATTACTTGTTGTTGATTTTGCCATAGTAATCACCTCTTTTTATGATATAGATATTGTATGGTAAATGCACGAAAATATCAATATATTGCACGAAAAAACACATTATATATGAGCTGCTGTTAGAGGGGCGCGAAGGCGCTGGCGCTGTTCGCTTGGGAGGATGGTGCCAGGGGCGGGGAAGGCGCTGGCGCTGTTCCCCTTGGATGGATGTGTGTTGTAGGTAAGAGGGGTTTGTTGGTCGAATGATTTAGGGGAGGAGCAGTGCACCACAGCTCGTGAACCTGGCGGTTCATTCGCTGTGCGAGCTATCGCTCTATCAAAATAAAAAAATAGCCAAATTTTCATGCGAGCATGAAATTTGGCTATTCCTTTATTTTGGCACTGCTCTATCTGAGGACAAAGTACTGTTCATACCACAGTAAGAATGAATATACGGTATAAATCTTTCTATGATAATTTCCGACTTTATTCTTATGATCTTCCAGCCATTTCAGCAGTAATTCCTGATTGAAGAATTCGGATACGAAGTCTCTCTGGAACATTTCTTTTACTTTATTATAGTATTTATCTTCTCGGAGCCATACTCTGAATGGTACGAGGAATCCGAGTTTTTTACGTTTTGCCCAGTCCATTGGGATGTGGGAGAGGGCGGAGGTACGGAAGGCTTTTTTGGTTTCCATGCCGTCTACGCAGTATTTGCTGTCGATGCTGCGGGCGAGTTCCCAGACTTTTTTGTCGAGGTATGGTACACGCAGTTCGAGGGAGTGTGCCATTGTCATCTTATCTGCTTTGAGCAGGATGTCGTGTGGCAGCCACAGATGCATATCGAGGAAGAGCTTTTTATGAAGGTCGTCCTGATCTTTTACCTGGTCGAAGTATGGTTTGGTTACGTCCTGGTAGCGCATCTTGCTCTTATATGCAGGAGAGAGTACTTCATCTGCTTCTTCGTTGTCCATGATGAATGCCTGGCCGATGTAGGAATCTTCTACGGAAGTTGCATTTCTCTTGAGGAAGTTAAGTCCTCTCTTGTCTGGCTGGTGTTTTGCCCAGTCTCCGAGTTTTTTACGGATAGATGCCGGTACGATCTTGCGGTACATATCACCGGATTTGCTTGGGATATATGTCTCGTATCCACCGAACATCTCATCTGCGCCTTCTCCACTTAAGACTACTTTTACATCTTTGGCTGCGAGCTGTGACAGATAGTACAGCGGTACAGCGGAAAGGTTGGCATGTGGTTCATCGGAATGATACTGAACCTCCGGCAGAGCATCGAAAAATTCGTCAGAAGAGATTTCTTTCTTTGCATTGCTCATATGAAGGATATCGCACAGATCCTTGGAGAAGGTTGTCTCATCGAATCCGCCGACTTCAAATCCTACGGAATAGGTCTTCATCGGTTTTACAGTAGATGCGATGTAGCTTGAATCAACACCACCTGAAAGGAAAGATCCTACTTCTACATCAGCAATCTGATGGTAATCAACAGAATCCTGAATTGTCTCACCGATGAGTTTTACTGTCTCGTCAAAGCTGCGGTCTTTCTTTGCATAAGTCGGATCGAAGTATTTTGTTTTCTTAAGTTCTTTTCCATCATAAGTGAAGTATGTTCCCGGTTCCAGTTTGAATACACCTTTGAACATGGTTTCAAGAAGTGGGGTGTACTGGAAAATCAGGTACATCTTGAGGGCATCTTTGTTGACCTCTTTATGAAAATGTGGGTGAGCCAGGAAGGACTTGATCTCAGAACCAAATAAAAGGCTTCCATTCATCTGTGCATAGTAGAATGGTTTGATTCCGAAGTAGTCTCTTGCTCCGAATAAATTGTGAGTTTCTTTATCGTAAATTACAAATGCGAACATTCCGCGGAGCATAGAAGCAATTTTTTCACCATAGGTTTTGTATCCCTGAAGAATAACTTCTGTATCGGAGTTTGTCTGGAACTGACATCCGTGTTTCTCAATCAGTTCTTTACGGATTTCCTGATAGTTGTAAATTTCTCCGTTGAAAATAATGACATGTTTGCCATCTGCACTGTGAATCGGCTGAGATCCGCCTTCAAGGTCGATGATACTCAGACGGCGGAAGCCAAGGGCTACATAGTCATCAACAAAGCTTCCCTTGCTGTCAGGTCCGCGGTGGGCAATGCGTTCACCCATCTGGTCGATGACTTCTTCTCTATTAAAATCGCCGGCGCCATAATAGCCTGCAAATCCACACATAAATTGCACATCCTTTCTGAATTGATACATATTAAAAATATTATAGTAACTTAATTTTGCCTGTAGATTTATTTATTATACCATAGTCTATATAAGATTAACAAGGGATAAAAAACCGGAAAGGAATATCCAATAAAATCAGTAGGATATTCCTTGCATATTTTTTACAGGTGTTATATAGTGAAAAATGCGGATAAATGCGTAAAAGCCAGCAAAGAAAAGGGGAATCCGGGAAATGGAAAAGGTGAAAACTTTCCTGGCAGATATATCTGATCTGCTTAATGAGAAAAATTATCAAAAAATTTATAAAAAAGTTCCGGCGTTCCGACAGGAAAAAGCAGACCGGCTGAAGCACAGGGAGGATCAGGCTCAAAGCGTGGGTGCATGGTATCTTTGGATGAAGATACAGGAGAGACACAAGATACCACAAGATGCAGGGCAGTCCTTTAATTTATCACATTCTGGGAAATATGTTCTGTGCAGCGCAGGCGTATCCGGAGAGAGGGTAGGCTGCGACATCGAATGCATGCGGAAATATCATGAAAGGCTGGCAGAAAAATATTTTTGTTCTTCTGAATATGAGAGAATCCGGAATGCAGATGAAGCAGAGCGGACGGAAATGTTTTACCGCTACTGGGTTTTAAAAGAAAGCTTTTTAAAAGCGACGCGCAAAGGTCTTGTGATGGGATTGAATACCAGCGAGATCCAGATTCCGAAGCAGGGAGATCCGTTTTTTTTAAGGCAGCCGGAAGAGATCCGGGAAGCTTATTATTTAAAAGAATATCAGACAGATGGAGCAAGGATTGCGGTGTGCTCAACGAATCCGAATTTTGACGAAAATATTTTGGATATGACAGATATTTACAAAAGAGAAATGATTGTGGAACTTAAAGATTGAAAATAAGCCAATGAAACAAGAAGTGGATTGGTTAAGAGTTTACAGGTATTTTATGAGAGAAAAAGGAGAAGAAGATGCTTACACAATTTTCGAGAACAGAACTGCTTCTTGGCAAAGAGGCGATGGATAAACTGAAGAATTCAAGAGTTGCCGTATTTGGAATCGGCGGAGTCGGCGGTTATGTATGTGAGGCACTGGTACGAAGCGGAGTCGGGGCATTTGACCTGATCGATGATGACAAGGTATGTCTGACCAACTTAAACCGTCAGATCATTGCAACCAGAAAGACGGTAGGGAAATACAAAGTAGATGTTATGAAGGAGAGAATGCTGGAGATCAATCCGGACGTGAATGTGCGGATCCACAAATGCTTCTTCCTTCCGGAAAATGCAGATGAATTTCCGTTTGATGAGTATGATTATGTAGTTGATGCAGTTGATACGGTGACTGCAAAGATTGAGCTTGTCATGAAATCGCAGGCAATGAATGTGCCGATCATCAGCAGTATGGGAGCCGGAAACAAGCTGGATGCAAGTGCATTTAAAGTGGCTGATATCTATAAGACACAGATGTGTCCGCTTGCAAAAGTTATGCGCCGGGAGTTAAAGAAGCGTCATGTTAAGAAGTTGAAAGTTGTTTATTCAGAAGAGAAACCGACCAGACCAATCGAGGACATGGCAATCAGCTGCAGAAACCATTGTATCTGTCCGCCAGGAGCAGAGCATAAATGTACGGAGAGAAGAGATATTCCGGGAAGTGTGGCATTTGTACCATCTGTAGTCGGACTGATTATCGCAGGGGAAGTAGTGAAGGACCTCTGTGCAAAATAAAAATAAAATCGCGGGCGCCCCTGCGGGGCGCATATCAAAACCAGGCATTTGCTGTCAGAACTTGCAGCAAATGCCTGGCTTTTTTGTTTCATTTTTTTTCACAGATTTTCCGGAAAATCTTATACGATCTGTATCGGAGATCAGGAAACAGAGGTAACTCTGGAGAGTAATTATACAGAGCTTTAAACTTAAAAAATTCTAAACTTGTCGGAAAAGACTGTTTTCTCATGAAGAAATATGTTAAAGTAAGGCTGAAATATGCGTAAAAAGGAACAAACATTAACGAGATGTCGTTTAAGGAAGGAAGAACCATAGACATATGATGAGAGAAGACAGGAAAAGAGCGGAACAGCGCCAGAAAAAAATAGCGAGGCGCAAGCGGGAAGTACAAAGGATGAAAAGAAAGCTATATAAAGCAGGCATTTTTGCAGCAGCAGGAATTATCGTGTTGGCTGTGATCCTGATGCTTTGTGGAAGTGGAAATGCAAAGAAATCTGCAAAAAAGACATCCTCTGCCAAGACAAAGACAGAGACAGAAACAAAGACACCAGAAGAGATAGAAGCTGAGAAAGTCCAGGAGGTGCTGGATTCTGACCAGTATAAAGACCAGCTGGGCGAATTATATAAGAAAAACCCGGAGACGAAGGAAATCATTCTGAACAGAGAAAAGTATTCCGATGATCTGCTGACATGGCTGTTTGATCATCAGGAAGCACTGCAGTGGGTGATTGATTATCCGGAACAGTCAGCACGATCAGAGGAAGAACTCAGTGCGCAGGGACTTCAGGCGGTAGATTTGAAAGATTACAGAATCCAGAACCATATTCCGGTATATTTCCAGTGGAGCGAAGTATGGGGATATGCATCTTATGGTTCCGAGAATATCGGAATGGGTGGATGCGGACCGACCAGCCTTTCCATGGTGGCGACAGGACTTACAGGCAATACTTCATTTACACCGAAGTATGTGGCAGATATGAGTGTCAATATGGGATATTATGTAGATGAAGTCGGAACAGACTGGACGCTTATGACTGCAGGAGCTTCAGAACTTGGAATAAACTCTGCACAGCTTACAAACTGGTCAGAAGACACTCTCAAATCCGAGCTTTCGGCAGGACATCCGATCATCTGCAGTATGGGACCGGGTGATTTTACAAACCAGGGACATTTTATCGTCCTTTCCGGGCTGACAGAGGAGGGCAAGGTACTGATCAATGATCCGAACAGTAAGATCAACAGCCGTAAGAAATGGGATCTGAATACAATTATAAATCAGATGAATGCAGCGTGGTCATTCTGGGTATAAAAATTTGGAAAAAGTGCAGGAGAATTGGATAAATTCCCTTGCGCTTTTCTTTTATTTATGATATAAATAGATATTGTCGAGAGACAAAATGGGTGGATTCCCGAGTGGCCAAAGGGGACAGACTGTAAATCTGCTGCAATTTG
>ERZ894232.395-NODE-395-length-59085-cov-16.004421_pt1 | contig 59085 bp, 44 predicted proteins | sample MGYA00380296_ERZ894232 | MGnify/ENA primary metagenome ERZ894232 (study PRJEB32331, sample SAMN06328433) | human gut metagenome | biome: human gut microbiome; feature: stool | host: Homo sapiens | collected 2014-08-14 ...
GGTGCTCGCCGGCGACGGTGCCGCGCCTGTGCTCGACTGCGCGCCGCCGCGCCCGCTCCGGCACCCGAGCCGGCACCGGCTCCCGCCGCCCCCGCCGTTGCCGGGTCCTTTGCGCAGACCGCTCCCATGCCCGGCACCATCCTCGACATCCACGTGAAGGTCGGCGACACCGTCGCCGCCAACCAGCCCGTCATGGTGCTCGAGGCCATGAAGATGGAAAACGAGGTCGTCGCCGAGCAGGCGGGCACCATCGCCTCCATCAACGTGGAGAAGGGCGCCATGGTGAACCCGGGCGACACGCTCTTCACCCTCGCGTAAGCGCACACCACCAACGCGCCGCCGGCAAGGCGGCGTTTTCGTCCAGAAACGAGGCACTATGGAAATCCTACTCGACGGCGTGCAGGCGCTTATCGCCGAGCCCGGGCGCATCGCGATGATCCTCATCGGCTGCGTCCTCATGTACCTGGGCATCAAAAAGGAATACGAGCCCACGCTGCTCGTGCCCATGGGCCTGGGCACCATCTTGGTGAACATCCCGGCCTCCGGCGTCCTCATGACCGGCACCGAGCCCGGACCGTTCCAGATCCTGTTCGACGCCGGCATCGAGACCGAGCTCTTCCCGCTGCTGCTGTTCATCGGCATCGGAGCCATGATCGACTTCGGCCCGCTGCTCGCCAACCCGTTCCTGCTGCTGTTCGGCGCCGCCGCGCAGTTCGGCATCTTCTTCGTGACCATCGTGGCCACCGGCGTGTTCGGCTTCGACATCGCCGACGCGGCCTCCGCGGGCATCATCGCCGCGGCCGACGGCCCCACGTCGATCTTCGTCGCCAACTCGCTCGGCTCCAAGTACATGGGCGCGATCATGGTGGCGGCGTACTCCTACATGGCGCTCGTCCCCATCATCCAGCCCATCGCCATCAAGGCGTGCACCACCAAGAAGGAGCGCGCCATCCGCATGACCTACCGCCCCGGGCAGGTCTCCCAAACGGCAAAGATCCTCTTCCCCATCACCATCTGCGTGGTCGCCGGCCTCATCGCGCCGGTGTCCCTGCCACTCGTGGGCTTCCTCATGTTCGGCAACCTGCTGCGCGAGTGCGGCGTGCTCAACTCGCTGTCCGCCTCCGCCCAAAACGAGCTCGTGAACCTCATCTCGATCCTTCTGGGCCTCTGCGTGTCCGTCAAGATGGAGTACAGCGAGTTCCTGCAGTTCGACACCCTCATCATCATGGGTCTCGGCCTCGTCGGCTTCATCATGGACTCCGTGGGCGGCGTCATGTTCGCCAAGCTCCTGAACCTCTTCCGCAAGGAAAAGATCAACCCCATGGTGGGCGCCGCGGGCATCTCCGCCTTCCCCATGGCCTCGCGCGTGGTCCAAAAGCTCGCCACCGAGGAGGATCCCGGCAACTTCATCCTCATGCAGGCCGCTGCCGCCAACGTCGCGGGGCAGATCGCCTCGGTCGTCGCCGGCGGCCTCGTGCTCGGACTTCTGCTCTAGAAAGGAGTGTCGACCATGGCAGACTTCATCGCCTCGCTCGGGCTTTCCACCGACCTGTCCCTCGCCATCCAGATCCTCGTCCTGGGGTGGGGCGGCATCTTCATCGTCATGTTCGTCATCTACGTGATCTCGCTCGCGCTCGCGCGGCTCTTCCCGCCGTCGAAGGAGGCATAAGGTCATGAACCGCAAGATTCGCTTTATGGAGACCGTCCTGCGCGACGGCCAGCAAAGCCAGATCGCCACGCGCATGCCCATCGAGGACATGCTGCCCATTTTGGAGACGCTCGACGCCTGCGGCTTCGAGGCGCTCGAGGTGTGGGGCGGCGCCACGTTCGACAGCTGCCTGCGCTACCTCAACGAGGACCCGTGGGAGCGCCTGCGCACCATCCGCGCGCACGTCAAGAACACCAAGCTGCAGATGCTGCTGCGCGGCCAGAACCTGCTCGGCTACCGCAATTACGCCGACGACGTGGTCGAGGCCCTCGTCAAGAAGTCCGTGGAGAACGGCATCGACGTCATCCGCATCTTCGACGCGCTCAACGACACCCGCAACCTACAGACCTCCATCCGCGCGGCCAAGGAGGCCGGCGGCGAGGTGCAGGCCGCCATCTCCTACACCACGAGCGACGTGCACACGGTGCGCTACTTTGTGAGCCTGGCAAACGAGATGGCGCGCGCCGGCGCGGACTCCATCTGCATCAAGGACATGGCGGGCGTGCTCACCCCCGACGTCGCCTTTGAGCTCGTGAGCGAGATCAAGGCCTCCTGCGACCTGCCCCTACAGGTGCACACGCACGGCACCGCGGGCATCGCCCAGATGACCTACCTCAAGGCCGTGGAGGCGGGGGCCGACATCATCGACACCTGCTCCTCCCCCTTCGCCGAGGGCACGAGCCAGCCGGCCACCGAGTCCATGGCGATTGCCCTGGAGGCGCTCGGCTACAAGACCGGCCTGGACATCGACAAGCTCGAGGCGGTGGCGGCGCATTTCCTGCCCATCCGCAACCGCTTTTTGGAAGAGGGCGGCCTCAACCCCAAGGTCATGGCCGTCGAGCCCAAGGCGCTGCTGTACAAGGTCCCCGGCGGCATGCTCTCCAACCTGCTTGCCAACTTGAAGGACATGCATGTGGAGGACAAGTACGCCGAGGTGCTGGCTGAGGTGCCCCGCGTGCGCGCCGACCTGGGCTACCCGCCGCTCGTGACCCCGCTGTCCCAGATGGTGGGCTCCCAGGCCCTCATGAACGTGATCTCGGGCGAGCGCTACAAGGTGGTCCCCGCCGAGATCAAGGACTACGTGCGCGGCCAGTACGGCCGTCCGCCCGTGACCATCTCGGAGAAGATCCGCCGCCAGATCATCGGCGATGACGAGGTGATCACCTGCCGCCCCGCCGACCTGATCGAGCCGCAGATGCCGCGTCTGCGCGAGGAGATCGCGCAATATGCCCGCTCTGAGGAGGACGTGCTCTCCTACGCCCTGTTCCCCGAGCAGGCGCGTGACTTCCTCGGCCGCCGCGAGGACCCGTTCTACGACGTCCCCGTGCAGGAGGTCACCGTGAGCGTGGACGTGGCGTAGCAGCCAACACGCACCTTGTGATGGACAGAGGGCCCGCGGCGCAATTCGACGCCGCGGGCCCTCAGCCATTCACGCAACCATTCGGCCAACGATTCGACAAAAAAGCGTCTACTCGAAGGGCTGGTTTCAAACATCCGCACAACCATTCGCGCGGCCATTCGGCCGACCACTCGACCAGCCACTCATGCGTGCCTATATAGACGCGTGGCACGCAATCGATGGACTGCCCTACTCCGGGCGGATGGAGACGTTCGCGGCGTCGTACGTGCCCACAGCGCCGTCCTGCAGGGCGACGAGCGCATGCCCGTAGCCATCCACCCCCAAAAACGTGCCTCGTGCGCGCTCCTCGCCGTCTATCGCAAAAACACGCACCGCATGGCCCACAAACGCCAGACATGCGTTGTACGGAGCCAAAAGTGGCGCCAAGGGCCCTTCGGCGCCACCGCGCACCGGATCCTCGATCCAGCGTGTCATGTCGGGTCCCAACACGCGGCTCCCGGGCTTGGGCAACCCGCGATACGCCCCGCTTTGGCCGTATGCATCCATCCACTCGTCAACGGATTCCAAGACCCTCGTGCGTACAAGCTCGGCAAGGCAATCGAGCGACGGCGGCTGAACACCGGCGGCAAGCTCCTCGAGCAAGCCCGCGGGCGCCAAAGGCGCGGGGCCTAGGCCGGCCGCGGCGGTCGGGCCAGCCATGGCACTCGGAGCGGCAGCGTCAATCGCGCCGGTCACAGAGCCAGGACCAGTCATGGTTCCCGGACCAGCTTGGGCGCACGGTCGAGACGCAGAGTCTAAGCTAGTCGTGGTCCCAGAGCCGGCCGCGGAGCCAGTCGTGGCACCCGGAGCAGCAGCAGCGACCAAACCAGTCGCGACCCCAGGGTAAGTTGCGGCAATCGGGTCAGGCGCGGCGGTCGGGACAGTCGCGTCAATCACAGGGGCCTTCATGTTCACCCCAATACCGCATACGGCAAACACCCCCTCTTTCGAGGAAGAGAGCTCCGTCAGCATGCCGGCAAGCTTGCGACGCCCCACCACGATGTCGTTAGGCCACTTGAGGCTCGCGCGGGGACACCCCGCCTCGCGAAGCGCCCTGAGGGCACCCAAGGCACACGCAACGGGGAGACCGGGCAAGGCATCACGGGGAACCTCCGGGCGAATGAGAATCGAGAGGTAGAGCCCTCCCTCGGGCGAGCTCCACGTATGTGCGCGCTGACCGCGGCCGGCCGTCTGAACGCGCGCCCGCAAGGCGGCCCCATGCGACGCCCCCGCGCGACCGCGCGCCTTCATCGCCGCGTTTGTCGATTCGAGCTCGTCAAATACCTCGATAGCCCCTGCTTCTGCGAGATGAGTCGACATCATGCCTGCCATCCAATCCAGAAACGTGTCGCATAACTGGAAAAACTTCTGCATTTTGAAAAGTTTTTCCAGTTATGCGACACGCGCAGTCCAGCCATTCCGATCAACCAGTTCAATCCGCCCGCGCAATCCAGCGCCTCCGCTCCAGCGGTGCTGACCGCCATTCCGATCAACCGGCCCATTCCACCAGCGCCAAAACGAATCCCTAACGACCCAGCATGCGGAAGAAGCGCTCTTCCCACTGATAGCCCTCGCTACCCGGCTCGGCAAAGACGCCGCGGCGGGCGAGCGTCGTCGTCTTAGTGCCCGGCTTTTGCACGCCACGCATGGTCATACACAGGTGCTCGGCCTCCATGAGCACGATGGCACCCTGGCAGCCGAGCTCATCCATGAGCGCATCGGCGATTTGGGCGGTAAGCTGCTCCTGCAGTTGGAGCCGACGCGCATACACCTCGACGGTTCGCGCGAGCTTGGAGAGTCCCGCCACGCGGCCGTTGGGGATGTAGCCGATGGTGGCATGACCGTAAAACGGCAGCATGTGATGCTCGCACAGGGAATAGAACGGGATATCACGCTCGATCACGAGACCGTTGTCAGAAACGGCGAAAGTCTTTGACAGGTGCTCGGAAGCGTTCGCATCCATACCGCCCGCGAGCTCCGTGTACATACGCGCCACACGATCGGGCGTCTCGACGAGCCCCTCGCGCGTGGGGTCCTCGCCGATACCCTCGAGCAGCAAGCGAATCGCCTCGCGCACCTTATCCTGATCGACCATGTGTACCCGCTTCCCGTGTTCTTTCATACGCAAGGTATCGTACCACAACAATTGACGGGCACCCGAAGCCTGCGCACAGTGCCAACATACCAAATTGAGCTCGACACACACTCAAACGATCTGAAAATTGATTTGTTGCAGTGAACCGAGGAATCCCCGTGCACGAGCTCGAAAGACAGTGCTAAAACCGCAGGTAAGGCGACCGGTCATTTTCCGGCTACTTTCGACTCCCTCAATCCACTGCAACAAATCGCACGCCCCGGCGCCACACAAAGCCCGTCGTGTGTTGCCGCTGAAATCGGATGCGCCGTGCACCGCCCCCTACATCGAATGAGTCGCGTACACCTCGGCGTCCTGCCACAGGCGCACGGCGTCCGCGGGTACCTCCCCTGCCGCGCATGCCGCCAGTGTGGCGGGCATGTCGATCAGGCGCTGGTTCGAGGAGCCCCGGAATCGAAGCGTGATGTCGTGCAAGTCCTGCACGAAAGGGCCGTCCACCAGGACGTCCACGCACGCAAGGAGGCGATCGGTGAACTCGGTGTGATGGCGCCCGCCGTCCACGAGCTCCACATCCCAGGTATCCCCCGTGAAGCACCATATGGACTTGCCGCTCCCGCGCGGGAACCGATCGCGCACGCGCTCGACGAAGGCGACGAGCCCTTCCTGGTTCTCGGGCTCCATGGGCTCACCGCCGAGCAGCGTGAGGCCGTCGACGTAATCGGGCCGCAGGCTCTCGATGATGGCATCCTCGACCTCCCGCGTGAACGGCTTGCCCGCGGCGAAGTTCCAGGCCACCTCGTTGAAGCAGTTCTTGCACCCGCGACGGCACCCGCTCACGAACAGCGTCGTGCGCACCCCCTCGCCATTGGCGATGTCGAAATGCTTGATCTCGGCGTAGTTCACTCCTCGGTCCCTTCTTCCCGTCGCTGTGGAAAACACCGTTCGTGCTCCGCCCCGAATTCCCGTACAGAATCGATACGGCCTTGCCCATCAAAATGAATGACCGAACAGCCGTCAAATGTGCAGGGCTTCTTCTCCGCGGCAATAAACGTCCAGGTAACGGTAACGCTCTGCCCATCTGCGGCAAACACCATATCGTGGATATCCCATGCCGTCACATGCTGGATGGCAAGCATATGCTCTATCCAGCGATGAAGCTCCTCAGTCCCCTCGTAAATAGGGCCGTAGCACTCCTCGTACCGGCAACAAGGCGAAAACAGCTCATCAAAGCGAGAAAAATCACGCGTGACCCACATGGCGAAATAATCCCGAATCGCTCTCTCTTGGGTAGATGTCGCTTTGGAACAATTGGAAGAAATGATGGTGTCGAGGGGACGCTCACGTAAGAATCGCTCGACCTGCGTTTCCCCGTCGGAAAGCAACCACGAGCCCTCGGGAACAAGCTGGTAAAGAAGATCGACGATGATGCGATCGACAGCAGCAGGTTCAAGTTCTGCCTTTGAAGGCTGAAACAAAAGCTCATGGTGAGCGATACGATTACGACACTCATTGATCAAACGAATCCGGGCGTCAAGCTCGGTGCGATTGGTTCCACGCGGCCACACACGCTGCAGGTAAGGTATCCAAAGGACGCGCTCGTGCGCGCGATCCGAAAGATGCGCCCAGAATCCAAACGGAAGATGTGCGACAACGCTGCTTGGAGACGCCTCTCGACCTCCCAGCGTCAATGCGTCCTTGATTGCCTTCCGATTTAAGGCGTTGACATCGCGCACACTTCCGGAGCGGGTCTTACGCGGTAATTCCCGATTGACGGGAGATTGGTCGTCAAACAACCAATTCCCACCCTCAACATATCGCTCACGCATTATCCGATCATACGCATTGCGGAGGGCGACTTCAAAATACGCGATGTCTTTCATGAGCACTGCGCCAAGATCGAGATTCCACTCATACAGTTCCAACGCACGAGCGAAATCTCCCTGACAGACATCAAGATATCTCCTGAGACGTGGCTCAGAAAGCCAGCGTTCCATCCACATCAAAGGCGCAGTGCTCTTCTCAATATCCAGAGTCATCTACACCTCCAAAATAAGACGATGCCCCGGTGACATGGAAACCAGCGGTCACACGGGGCTTGCGTCATTAACTATACCCACGTCCAAGCAAATCAAGCGGAAGCGCAAGGCCCCACACGCTAAATCCACCTACAGATGCAGCACGCGGTCGCGGATCTCTTCCGTGCGGCCCTGGTTCCAGAACTGCGTGCCGATGTAGCCGCAGGTGCGGCGCGCCACGTTCAGCGTCTCCTGGTTGCGGTTGCCGCAGTGGGGGCACTCCCACACCAGCTTTCCGTCGTCCTCCACGATCTTGATCTCGCCGTCGTAGCCGCACTCCTGGCAGTAGTCGCTCTTGGTGTTGAGCTCTGCGTACATGATGTTGTCGTAGATGTACTGCATCACGCGGATGACGGCCTTGAGGTTATCCTGCATGTTGGGTACCTCGACGTAGGAGATGGCGCCGCCCGGGGACAGGCGCTGGAACTGGCTCTCGAACTTGAGCTTGTCGAACGCGTCGATCTCCTCGGAGACGTGCACGTGGTAGCTGTTGGTGATGTAGCCCTTGTCCGTCACGCCCGGGATGATGCCGAAGCGGCGCTGCAGGCACTTGGAGAACTTGTAGGTGGTGGACTCGAGCGGCGTGCCGTACAGCGAGTAGTCGATGTTCTCGGCGGCCTTCCACTCGGCGCACTTATCGTTCATGCGCTGCATGACGGCCATGGCGAACGGGGTACCGTGCTCGTCGGTGTGGCTGTAGCCCGTCATGTACTTCACGCACTCGTACAGGCCCGCGTAACCCAGGGAAATGGTGGAGTACCCGCCGTACAGCAGCTTGTCGATGGTCTCGCCCTTGTCCAGGCGCGCCAGGGCGCCGTACTGCCACAGAATCGGGGCGGCGTCGGACAGGGTGCCCAGCAGGCGCTCATGGCGGCAGCGCAGGGCGCGGTGGCAGAGCTCGAGGCGCTCGTCGAAGATCTCCCAGAACGCATCCATGTCCTGATGCGAGGACAGCGCCACGTCGGGCAGGTTGATGGTCACGACGCCCTGGTTGAAGCGACCGTAGTACTTGGGCTTGCCAGGCTCGTAGTTCTTGGCGCGCGCCACGTTGTCGTAGCCGTTGCCGGAGCGGTCGGGCGTGAGGAAGCTGCGGCAGCCCATGCAGGTGTAGCAATCGCCGTTGCCCTCCGTCTCGCCCTTCGACAGCTTGAGCTCGCGCATCTTCTTCTCGGAGATGTAGTCGGGCACCATGCGCTTGGCGGTGCACTTGGCGGCGAGCTCGGTGAGGTAGAAGTACTCGGAGCCCTCGCGGACGTTGTCCTCCTCGAGCACGTAGATGAGCTTGGGGAACGCGGGCGTGATCCACACGCCGGCCTCGTTCTTAACGCCCTCGTAGCGCTGACGCAGGGTCTCCTCGATGATCATGGCCAGATCGCGCTTCTCCGCCTCGCTGCGGGCCTCGTTGAGGTACATGAACACCGTCACGAACGGAGCCTGGCCGTTCGTCGTCATGAGGGTCACGACCTGGTACTGGATGGTCTGGACACCGCGGCGGATCTCATCACGCAAGCGGCCCTCGACGACCTCGACGACCTTCTCCTCGGGGGCATCCACACCAAGCTCGACGAGCTCCGCCTCCACCTGACGGCGGATCTTTTGACGGCTGACCTCGACAAACGGCGCAAGGTGCGTGAGCGAGATGGACTGACCGCCGTACTGGCAGCTGGCCACCTGGGCGATGATCTGCGTGGCGATGTTGCACGCCGTACTAAAGCTGTGCGGGCGCTCGATGAGCGTGCCGGAGATGACGGTGCCGTTCTGCAGCATGTCCTCGAGGTTCACGAGGTCGCAGTTGTGCATGTGCTGCGCAAAGTAATCCGAGTCGTGAAAGTGGATGATGCCCTCGTTGTGGGCCTCGACCACCTCGGCGGGCAGCAACACGCGCTGGGTGAGGTCCTTGGAGACCTCGCCGGCCATGTAGTCGCGCTGCACGGAGTTGACCGTGGGGTTCTTGTTGGAGTTCTCCTGCTTGACCTCTTCGTTGTTGCACTCGATGAGGGACAAGATCTTGTCGTCGGTGGTGTTCTTTTGGCGCTTCAGGCCCTGCACGTAGCGGTAGATGATGTAGTGGCGGGCGACCTCGAAGCGATCGAGGGCCATAAGCTCGTCCTCGACCATGTCCTGGATCTCCTCGACGGAGACGGTGTGGCCGGCGGTCTCGCAGCGCTCGGCGACGTTCTCGGCAGCGTAGCGAACCTGACGGTCGGTGAGGCGCTCCCCGCTCTTCACCTCGCTGTTGGCGCCATTGATGGCGTTGATGATCTTCTGAAGGTCGAACGTGACCTCCGAACCGCTGCGCTTGATGATCTTCATTGAACTCCTCCGCGACCCTGAACGTACGTGCTTCCGTGCTTGGATAGGAAAGCCCCGACCCCGCGCGACCAATCGGTTGTGACGGGAATCGAGGCTCGTCATTGCCTGTATGGGTATGATACGCCATTTTGTGCTCAACATCTGGTGTGACTCTTAATGGCCACCACTACATATTGTGTTTATGCAGGTCAGCGCAATGTGCTTATTTTCATGCTCATTTGACGGCGCGCAACTTGACAGAACGGGGAGGTTCGTACACGAAGCCCCCACCTGCAGGTATCCCACACGGCGCGTGCGCCGCCGAGCGGGGGCCATCCACAAGTTCTCCGTTTGTGGTCGGCGAACGGTCAGAGCGCCGTCAGAAGAACCGCAGGAAGCCTACATGTTGTGATGGCGGTCGGCGGAAGACCCGCCATAAAAAAAGGACGCCCTCAGGACGTCCACCGCAAGTCTATGGAGGCGAAGCCCGGATTCGAACCGGGGGTAAAGGCTTTGCAGGCCTCTGCCTTACCACTTGGCCACTTCGCCGAAAAAGGACCGCCTAAACGGTCCGGAAATGCAATGGAGCGGACAACGGGGCTCGAACCCGCGACCCCAACCTTGGCAAGGTTGTGCTCTACCAACTGAGCCATGTCCGCATATGGTGGGCGATACAAGATTTGAACTTGTGACCCCTTCCGTGTCAGGGAAGTGCTCTCCCCCTGAGCTAATCGCCCAACTCAGGTGCGCTTCAGCGCGGGGTTAACTATAGCGAAGCTCAAAACATGATGCAACAACTTTTTCCAAAAAAATTTGAATCGCGTGTCGAAGAGTGGTCCTCAACCGAGTCTCTTTCAGCAAAATCGCATGTCAATGCCCGTTAAAGCGGGATCCATGGGAGGCGGTTCTCTTTATCCAGATGCACACCCTCCCACAGCATCGCCCCAAACGCCCCGACGCGCTTTCCCCAAATATCCAATCCCATCTTCTCCAGCTCCAAGGTGAACCCACCGTTGCGCCCAAGCGTGAACCTCCAGCTCCAAGGTGAACCTCCCCTAGCGTCCATTCCCATCTCCTCCAGAGCGCAGGTGGACCGCCCTTAGCATCCAGACCCATCTCTTCTAGCGCCGAGGCGGACCCCCTGGCGTCACCACGCATCTCCTCAAGGCGCCCAGATCCATCTCTTCCAGCGCCGAGGCGGACCCCCTCTGGCGCCCAGGCCCATCTCTTCCAGTGCCCAAGCCTATTTCCCCACGGAGAAGAGGGTCGCCAAAGGACATGAGGCACTGCTTTGATGAGCATCGACGCGAAGAATCACCGCCGCATGCATCCAAAAATGCGCCATCACCTTCCACAACGCTCCAGACTCCCACCTCCATACCTCAAATTTGATATATCTGGAACGGAGCCAAGGTCGTTGCGCATGCCGGCCTGCAGATGAGGATATGAACGGTTGGAGGATATGAGCGATTTTCTTGGCGGCAACAGAGGATATGAACGAATCATTCATATCCTCCTGTTTTACCATGCCATGTACCTGCGCAAATAGTGGTTTACAAGCGGGCCTACAAGAGAAAACCGTTCATATCCTCCTATCGTTCATATCCTCCGGCCGTTCATATCCTCCTATCGTTCATATCCTCCAACCGCCAAATCCTCAACGTTCACGCCCTCGATTTGCAAAAGGCTAGGATTCGCCTAGGTTATGAGCGATATAAAACAAACTTGCATTTGGGGGGTTGCGCAATGCACGCGGTTTGCGTATAGTACTTCTTCGCAGGCGGACATGGCTCAGTTGGTAGAGCACAACCTTGCCAAGGTTGGGGTCGCGGGTTCGAGCCCCGTTGTCCGCTCCATTGCATTTCCGGACCGTTTAGGCGGTCCTTTTTCGGCGAAGTGGCCAAGTGGTAAGGCAGAGGCCTGCAAAGCCTTTACCCCCGGTTCGAATCCGGGAGCCGCCTCCATCGCCTTGAGAAAAGGGCATCCTGCGGGATGCCCTTTTGCTATTCAAGCGCCTTTCACCGCCCCGGCGTCTTTCACCATCTCAACGCCTTTGCAACCAACTATGCCTATCCCCATGGAACGATCCGAAGCGCACTGCGACCCAAGCTGAGCGCTTGCTTACCCAAACAAGCCGAGCGCTTGCTTACAGGTAGGGCGTTCGCTTACAGGCAGGGCACTCGCTTACAGGCAGGGCACTCGCTTACCCAATCAGCTTGATCAGGCGGACGCGCGTGCCCGGGGCATCGGTGCGGCGGCGTACCTCGACGCTGTCCACCAGCATCCGCATGAGGCGAATGCCCCGTCCGCGCTCGCGGCTCTCGGGCGGCTCCTCGTTAGGAGCGATCTCGAACCCGCAGCCGCAATCGCGCACATCCACCACCACGCGGTCCGCATAGGCGGCGATGGTCATGGAACTGCCCACGCCGCCGCACGCGTGATCGTACGCGTTGGACAGGGCCTCCCCCACCGCCAGGGCCGTATCGAAGCAATCGTCACGCGAGAGCGGTAAGGTCCCCAGCAGCTCAGCCACGCGATGGCGGTACGAGCCCAGGTTCTCAACGCCCTCGCGGATGACAAACGTCTTGCTCCACAGCGGGGGCGTGTTGGGGGCAAGCACGAGAATGGGCGGCTTTTCGGAGGCGGAGACGTGCAGGATGTCCAGTAGGCGCGCTATCTGAAGAAACCTCGTCACTTGAGGCGACGTGTTCACCAGCGAGAGCAGGCCCTCGCGCGCAAGGAGCATCCGCGCCCGCGAGAGTAAAAACGCCAAGCCGGTGGAGTCGATGAACGCGACGTTTTGGCAGTTCACCAGCACGCGGCGCACGCCCCCCGCGATCAGCGTGTCCAGCTGTTCGCGCAGGCGCGGCACCGTCGCGATGTCGATATCGCTCACGGGCGCTATGACGGCTATGTCGTTCCACTCGTTCATGGTGCTATGGTTCCCCATTCGCCGCGACTCGATACCCTCATGTCCGCGCCTTGACGCCTCGCCGGCGCGGCGCGTTCGCCGCTCGGCACTGACCTACCCCGGCACCTGCGCGGCCCGCATCGTCCGCCACAACGTGCCCAAACCGGCCCGGCCCCGATTCGGCCACCCCCATCGTCTTCCCCGCATGCACAACGCGACTTGGGGCGGCGCGGTGTGGCACGGGACAACCGCCCCGGCACCCGGCCCGCACCGACCCGGCCAGCCCGCCGCCCCCGCGTCACGCGCTACAACGCGGCGCGGTCGGTCCGCCCCTCTCGATCAAAGCGCAGGGCCACCAGGGCGATATCGTCGTCGAGCGCGGAACCCGTGAAGCGGTCGAGCTCATCGAGGACCTTCCCGCACAGGCCGTCCACCCCACCGGCGGCGGCGCGGAGCAGCACCTCGCGCAGGCGCTCCTCGCCAAAAAAGTCCCCGCCCGCATCGCGCGCCTCGATCGCGCCGTCCGTATACATGAACAGGATGTCGCCGGGGGCAAACGAGAAGGCGCCGTTCTCGTACACCATGGTCGAGAACGCGCCCACCACGCCCGACTGAACGCTCAGCAGCTCGGCCTCCGCCTGCCCGGCGCCGTCGAGACGCAGGAGCATGGTGGGCGGATGGCCGGCGGAGCAGTAGGTCGCGCGCCCGTGGCGCAGGTCGAGCTTGGCAATGAACACCGTCACGAACGTCTCGACGCGCGAGAAGCTCATGACCATGCGGTTGAGCGAGCGGGCCATGCGCGCCGGGCTCGCCCCCTCCCACGCATAGGCGGTCAGGGCCGTCTTGACGAGCGCGGACATGGACGCCGCCTCCACGCCCTTGCCCGAGACGTCGCCCAAGATCATGATGGCCCGATCGTCGGGCAGGCGGATGAGGGTGTAGAAGTCGCCGCCCACGAGCGCCTGGCGCGTCGCAGATGAGTACAGCGAGTCCGCGGTGATGCCCGGAACGGAGCCGAGGTCGTTGCGCATGCCGGCCTGCAGGGTCTGCGCGATCCTGCGCTCGCTTTTTTGCTGCAGCGCCCCGTCCATGATGAGCTCGAAGTCGTGCGCCAGGTGCGTGAGGTAGTCGAACTCCATGTCGTCCACGGGCTCCTGGGAGCCGTCGCGCAGCAGCAGGAAGCGGCGGGGCGGCAGGACCGCGGCGAAGGGGCCGTCGTCCTCCACGAACGCCCCCTCGTCGGACTCGTGCCCCATGTCCACAAAGACGCCCTGGCAGGGCAGCCCGTGGCGCTCGAGCCACTCGCCCACCCAGGTGATGCGGTCCACGCGCGCCAGACGGATCTGCTTGGGCTTTGCCGGGACGGCGAGCGGACCCGTCTCGTCCACCAGCAAGTCGGCCGAGGCGGGGGCTCCCACGCGCGCGGCGGGCGCGGTCACCGAGAAGAACATCTCCTCGACATCGCGCGGCAAATCGACCTTGCTCCCCCCGTCGAAATCGATGACGTACACGCCGCGCTCAAGATCGTGCAGGACGGGCAGCATCCTGCACGAGAGCTGATCGCGCACCTCATCGGTCATCTCGGTCCACGCGGCGAGGGGCTCCTTGCCGTGGGCGTACAGCAGCTCTCGAATGCGGCTGAGCGACCGCGTGAGTCCCGAGGCGCGCGCCGCGCGCAGGCTGCTCACCACGCCCACCAGCTCGATGGACAAGTAGTCGCAAATCACCTCGAGCACGCGCACGTCGTACACGCGCGGATTGCACGGGCGCGCCCAGCCGAGCTCCACCACGCCCAGGACCTGCGTGCCAAAGTAGACGGGCACGGCGATCATGGTCTTGAAGGGCGGCATATCCTGGAGGCGCAAGTTGTGCCGCACGCGTGCATCCAAGTCGTAGAAGGACCCGGGGGCCGTGGGGTCGGCGGCCGTGCCGGGAACGAGCGAGAGCCGGCAGGCGCGCTGCTCGCGCAGCACGTGCGTGGGGATGCCCGCGCCGTAGGGAATGAAGTCGGGCACGTAGAGGCCCGCGAGCGCACGGCTCACCCCGCGCAGCTTAAAGCCGCCGCCCTCGGCGAAGTACATGGTGGCGCCCGTCGCGTCGAGCGTCTCGGTCATGCGGTTGAGCACCGTGTCGAGCAGCGTGGCCATATCGCTGGAGCCCACGGTGGACATGATGACCGACAAGGTGCCCGAGAGACGCTTGTTGGCCGCCTGGAGCTCCGAGAGCAGGCGCTGCGTCTTGCGATCGTGCGCGTATTGCTCCTCAAGGCTGCGGATGGCGACGACGTAGCGGTGGCCGGGTGCATCGCCCTGCCCGCCCTCGCCGAGCTCGACCGCGCGCACGCGAACGGGGATGAACGAGCCATCGGGGAGCTTGAGCATGAGCGTGTTCTCTTCGCCGTCGGCGGAAAAGGGCATCTGGTGTCCCGTCGAGCGCTCGAACTCCGTGCTGTACAGCAGGTCTTTGATGTCGGTGCCCACGAGCTGGGCCCTGCCGGACTTTCGCAGCGCGAGGAACTGGCGGTTGACGTGGCGGACAGAGCCGTCCTCGTCGCATATGGCGACGGCATCGCTCGTCACCTCGACCAGGCGGGCGACGTCGTTCAATTCCTCGTTGTGCATGTGCTCCATGCGCCACCTCCGCCATGTCCAAACGACGCGAGCGCGCAAGACGACGTACGCATCGCACAATCGCGTGCGATATATAGCAAAAACGCGAACCCGCAAGGGGCTCGCGTGTCTATTGCGTGGTGTCGGAGGCGGGACTTGAACCCGCATGACCAAAAAGCGGTCACTAGCACCTCAAGCTAGCGCGTCTGCCAATTCCGCCACTCCGACGTTTGTTGTGTTCGCGTTTCCGCGTCTGCAACGAGGAAGATAATAACCCGAGTTTGGCCGAGCGCGCAAGACCTTTTTCAAAAAAGTTTTTGCGCACGCGGGCGGTCAATCCCGACGCCGCAGCCAACCGCCGCCCGCGGCGGGCGTCCACGCCCTAGGCGAGCTCGACCGTGGCGCAATCGACGGCACCCCAGGGGTCGACCCGGGCATGCGAGACGCGCTCGGTCGCGATCTTGGTGTATGCGGGATGCACAAGCGGGATCACGTCCAGGCTCTCCCCCGCCAGCGCGACGACCTCGCGCACGCGCTCCTCGCGCGACGCATCGTCAGCCGCCGCCTCGACCGCATCAACCGCCGCGGACCTTTCGCCGGCGTCCAGGCCCGACCAGGCAGCGCGTCCTGCCGAGGCACCAAACAGCGCCTCCACCGTCGCCGTGGGCGTGGCCGCGACCGGGTCGCAGGTCACCACGGCGCAGGAGAACTCGCCTTGGCTCAGGCGCTCGAGCAGGTCGCTCGCGTCCAGCGCCTCCGTCTTGACCGTCACGCCGGCGTCCTTGAGATCGGCCGTCACCTGGTCCGCGATGTGCCCCTGCACCCCGTCCTTGCGGCGCAAGAGCGTGAAGTCGAGCTCCAGGGGTTCAGCAGCGGACTCGGCCACGGCAGAGTTTTCGGAACCCTCCGGAGCCGCCGCGGAGCCGGCGGCCCCAACGGAACCGTCGGTCTCGGCGGAGCCCATTGCGGGGTCCGCGCCCGTCTCCGCCGCGTCGACCGCCTCGCTCCTCAGCGCCTCCACCAGCTCGACGGCGCGCTCGGCATCGAACGTGCACGCCTCCCATGCGGGCATCTCACCGACCGTCGGGGCAACGAGGCTCCACGCCGGCTCGGCACTGTAGTTGAGGGCCTTGCGGCACAGCGTCTCGCGATCGATCGCGCAGGACACCGCGCGCCGGAATTCGGCACGGTCGAACGGGGACACGCGCGTGTTGCATACCAGATACGTCAAGCCCGGCTCCGCGCCGTGCACCAGCCGCTCGCCCGGATACATGTCGAACGCGTTCGCGGAGGCTCCCGCCGTCTCCTCAGCGTCCTCGAGCTGGTCCACGGGGACATCGCAGATGTCGAGGTTTCCCGCCTGGAACTGGTGGTAGCCGCTCACGGTCTCCCCCGCGATGACAAATTGCACGCCCTCGAGGCTCGCCACGCCATAGGCGCACGTGTCAAAACGGGCGAGCGCCAGTCCTGCCTTGCCATCCCACGGCTCCTTGAGCGCGAACGGGCCGTTGCCGACGGGTTGGGCCGCAAAGGCCTCCGAGTTCTGATCGGCACTGGCGGGAACGGGCCCGAGCGCCGGATGGGACGCCACTTCCGCGAACCCCGCGAACGGGCGGCTGAGCGTCACGACGAGCGTGTTGTCGTCGGGGCAGCGCAGGCCCACCAACTCCGAGGCTCGCCCCTCATGCAGGGCCTCGTAGCCCTCGACGGCCGAGAGAAGCTCGGCCCATCGGCTGTGCGCAAACTCCTCGGCGTCCTCATCCCGCTTGTCCTTGCCGGAGCGCTCATCCTGATCAAGCGGCTTGACGATGCGCTCCCACGCGCGCTTGAACGCCGACGCGGTCACGACGCCGCCGGTATGGAACGTCGCCCCCTCGACCAGATGGAACGTCACCGTGCGCGCGTCTTTGGACACCTCGAACGAGCGGGCCGCGTTGCCCACCGCACGACCGTCCTCGATGCGCGTGAGCGGGCAGAACAGGGCGTGCAAAACCTGCAGTCCAGCCCGGTCGGACACGAGGAGCGGATCGATCGCCTGGGGAACGCCCACGCGAACCGTCACCCAGGTGGCGGGGGCGTCTTCGGCGCTCGTCACCGAGCCCCTACCAGCCCTACCGCAACCGGACAACCCTATGCCGGCGGCAATACCCGCCGCACCGCCCAGCAACGTACGCCTATCGATCATCTCGGGCCCTCCCGGCTCTTGCGTTAATCACGGTCTCCACTCTAAAGCAAAAGGCGCACACAGCCGCGTAATCCACGCAGTATTCAGCCGCGATAGCAGAAAGGCCACCCGAAGGTGGCCTCTCGATAAGCGCATGGCGCAAGCGTAAAGAACTCGCCGCTTGCAGGAGCCTTGACGCTCCCCAGCGAACGCGCGAGCTCAGAACGCATGACGCGCGCAGTGTAAGCCGTTGAGACCGCCGCGAGCGTGATGGCGGGCAGGATGTAATAGGTCCAGCCGGGGAACTGCGGACGAGGACCCAGCACGCCGGAAACCGGCAGGGCAAAGACGCCGCCCGTGAGGTCCTTGAGCCAGATGCCGAAGACGAGCTGGAGCAAAAGGCCCAGCCAAAACGCCGGCATGGCGACGAGCATCGAGGTGGTGAGCGTCACGAGGATGTCCCAGAAGGAGTAACGCTTGATGGCCGACACGATTCCCGCGCCGATGCCCGCGACCGCCTCGATGACGATGGCGACGACGGCGATCTGGCGGGCGCCGAACATGGCCTGGTCGACCTCGGGATCGTATTTGCAGTCTTCCCAGGTGTTCTCGCGAGAGTCGTCGATGGAGGTGGGCATGATCGAGGCGGCAGGCATGCGGGAGCCCTCGAAGAGCGCGTCGACGATGCTCTGGCGGTTGATGGCCAGCGAGATGGCGCGGCGGACCTTGACGTCGGTCATGACCGGGTCGGCGGGGCTCGGGATCAGGAAGTAGGTGGAGAGCTCGGTGCCCAGCAGGACCTGCTTACCAGGGGTGGAGGTGAAGCCGTCCTCGGACTGGCCGTACTCCTCGACGGTCTCCTTGATCTTACCGGAGGGGATGGCGGCGAAGTCATTGTCGCCATTGCGTAACAAACGAAAAGGACCCCTCCAGCAAATGCGGAAGGGGTCCGTGCAGCCATCGAGCGAAAAGTACTAGTCTTACAGGCCGACGATGCCCTGAGGGAAGAAGAACATCGCGAGCACGACGCACGCGGCGAACACGCAGGCGACGATGACCGTGAGCTTGTCCAGGTTCTTCTCCATGACGCCCGTCGCAGTGCTCGCGTTATAGAGCGAGCTAGCAATCATGTCGGACACGCCGGTGCCCTTGCCGGAGTGCATGAGTACGAGGGCGATGAGGGCGAGGGTGGAAAGCCCCCACACGGCAAAGAGAACGATCTGAATGGGACCCACGGAACTACTCCTTCAATCGGTAACGCTCAGAGATGATACCACGCAGGCGAAGATGCGGTGCAAGGCACACGCATCTCCACCCCGTTGCTACAAGCTGCTTACTTGGCCCAGCCCATGTCCTCGGCGTGGACGGAGAGGAAGAGCGCGGGGCCGTAATTGGCAAGACCCTTCTTGGCGGCGATGACATCGGAGCCGCAGAAGATCGGGATGATAGCGCAGCCCTCCATGGCGAGCTTCTCGGCCTCGTTGACGAGCTTGAGCTGCTTCTTGTGGTCGGAGACGGTGGGCACCTCGGCCATCATCTCGTCGATCTCGGCGGAGCCGTACTGGGTGAAGTTGGACTCGGACTCGGAGCCGTAGAGCTGGCCGCCGTTGTTGAAGCTCGTGGGCGTGCCGTTCCAACCCAGCAGCAGAGAGTCCCACTCGCCGCTGGAGATGGTCTTGGAGAAGTCGGCGGAGGCCTTGGTGATCAGGTCGAGCTTGATGCCGGCATCCTTGGCCATCTTCTGGAAGGCGGCGGCGCGGTTCTTCACGGTGTTGGAGTCGCCGAACAGCACGAAGCCGAAGCCGGCGACCTTGCCGTCCTTCTCGTAGTAGTCGCCGTTCAGCGTGTAACCGGCGTCCTCGAGGGTCTTGCGGGCGGCCTCGGTATGCTCCTTGGCGTCCTTGAGCTTCTGGACGTCCTCGGGCATGTTGTTCTCATAGCCGTCCATCCACGGCGGGAGGATGATGGAGCCGCAGGGCTTCTCTTCCCAGTTGACGCCCTTGTAGATGATCTCAACGATGGTGGGCATGTGCAGGCACTGGGCGAAGGCCTTGCGGACGGCGACGTCCTGGGTGCCCTCGCGGGTGGTGTTGATCTCGATGCAGGCGATAGCGGAGGAGTAGCCGCGGCGGATCTCGGCGTCTTCCATGTCGAGGAAGTTGGAGAGGATCTCGGCGGAGCCGGTGGTCACATCGGTGGCGTCGATCTCGCCGTTCTTGAAGGCGTTGATGATGGCCTGAGCCTCCATCTGCTTGAAGGTGACCTTCTCGAGCTTGGGGGCGTCACCCCACCAGGCCTTGTTGGGAACGAAGACGGCGTGCGTGTCATCGAAGGACTCGATCTCGAACGGACCGGCGCCCCACTCGACGTGCGGGTTGTTGTTCCAACCGTTGTTGAAGACCTCGGGATCCAGGGAAGCAGGGTGCAGGACCGTGCTCCACAGGGCCTCGACCGGGTAGTAAGGCTTGGCCATGGTGATCACGACGTCGTTGGCCTTCTCGCCCTGAACGATGCTCTCAACCTGGTTGAAGCCATCGGTGGAGGCGCAGGCGTAGGCGTCGTTCTCGCCGCAGCAGCACTTCCAGAGGGTCTCGAAGGCGCGGTAGTCGATGGGGGTGCCGTCGTTGAACACGGCGTCGGGGTTCATGGTGATCTTGACGACCTGCTTACCCGTAGAATCATCGACCTCGAAGGACTCGACGTAGTTGGGGTTCGGCGTGAACTTGGAAGCGGTAGCGTCGGAATCCATCAGCATGGGCATGTAGAGGTTCCACATCGTTTGGATGTAGGTGGTGCCGCCGTTGACGTTGTAGTAGTTCCAGCACGGGCCGACCTCGCCGATGGAGAGGACCAGCTCGCCGCCATCCTTGACCTCGTCGCGCTTCTTGGGGTTGTTGTACACGCCGCCGACCTCGGGCATGGGGATCTGGTCGAGCGGGGTGTTCGCCGGAGTGCCGTTGGCGGGCTCGACGTCGAGGGCGACGGGCGCGGAGCCGGCACCCTCCTCCTTGCCACCGCAGCCGGCAAGGCCGAGGCCCGCGAAGACGGAGGCGGCGCCGGCGAGACCGAGGAAGCCGCGGCGGCTGACGGTGTGAGGATTCATCGAAGACATGATCCTTCCTTTCTATTGGAACCTCCGAGGCCTCTGCATAGCCCCGGATGATTCGACCGAAGTTGGGGCTACTTCATGAGCGACGAGGCCTTGACGAGCTCGCCGTCCTTGTAGACCAAGCGCTCGCGCGTGCGCTCGACCACCGGATCGGGGATCGGGATGGCGGAGAGCAGCGCCTTGGTATAGGGATCCTGCGGGTTGGTGAAGACATCCTCGGTCTCGCCGTACTCGACGATCTTGCCGAGGTGCATGACCGCGACGGAGTCTGAGATATGGCGGATGACCGCCAGGTCGTGCGCGACGAACAGGTAGGAGAGCTTGAGCTGCGCCTGCAGGTCTTCCAGCAGGTTGACGATGCCCGCCTGGATGGAAACGTCGAGCGAGGCGATGGGCTCGTCGAGCAACAGGATCTTAGGGTCGGTCGCGAGGGCGCGGGCGATGGCGATGCGCTGGCGCTGGCCGCCGGAGAACTGCGTGGGGAAGCGGTCGACGTAATCGGGGTTGATGCCCACGAGGTGCATCAGATCGCCGATGCGGTCGTTGATCTGGGCCTTGGTCCACTTATGGGCCTCGAGCGGTTCGGCGAGCACGTCGTAGATGGGCATGCGCGGGTCGAGCGAGCTCATGGGGTCCTGGAAGATGACCTGCAAGTCGCGACGCACCTCGTTGCGCTCGCGACGGCTCTTGAGGGTGGAGACGTCACGGCCGAGGACGGTGATCTGGCCGCTCTCGGGCTTGGCGAGCTCCATGATCTGCATGAGCGTGGTGGACTTGCCGGAACCGGACTCGCCCACGAGTGCGAGCGTCTCGCCCTGATGGATCTTGAAGCTCACGTGGTCGACGGCGGTGACGACGCCTTTCTGGCGGCGGATGAGCCCCTTACCCTGCACGGGGAAGGTCTTGACGAGGTCCTTGACCTCAAGCACCACGGGACGTGCCTCACGGGGCACGTCGGCCCACTTGGCGGGCAGCGGATCGAGCTCGGGGAACACATCCTCATAGGTGAGGCCCTGATCGACGATCTCCTTGAGGCGATGGCATGCGGCCAGATGGCCCACGCTCTCATCGACGACGGAGAGCTCGGCCTCGGTCTCGAAGCACACGTCGGTCGCCAGCGGACAGCGCGGTGAGAACGGGCAGCCGCTCGGCAACGCGGCAAGCGAGGGCGGGTTGCCCTTGATGGGCACCAAGCGCGTATCGGCGGGCTTGTGCGGCTTGGGCACGGCGCCCAGAAGGCCCATGGTGTAGGGCTGGGCAGGATCGGCAAACAGGGTGTCGATGCTGCCGCGCTCGATGGCCTTGCCGGCGTACATGACCATGACGTCATCGGCCATGCCGGCGACGACGCCCAAGTCGTGCGTGATGAGGATGACGGCGGCGCCCGTCTCACGCTGGGCGACGGCGAGCACGTCCAAGATCTGCGCCTGGATGGTCACGTCGAGTGCGGTGGTGGGCTCGTCGGCGATGATGACGTCGGGATTGTTCGCGATAGCGATGGCGATGACGACGCGCTGGCGCATGCCTCCCGAGAACTCGTGCGGGTAGCTGTCGAGACGCGACTCCGGGTCGGTGATGCCCACGATCTCGAGCAGCTCGATGCAGCGCTCGCGCACCTTGTCCTTGGGCATGTCGGGATTGTGGATGAGCAGGGCCTCGGCGATCTGCTCGCCGATGGTGAAGACCGGCGTCAGGGCGGACAGCGGGTCCTGGAACACCATGGAGATGCGCGCCCCTCGGATGGAGGACATCTCCTCATCGCTCTTGGTGAGCAGCTCCTCCCCCTGCAGCTTGATGGAACCCGAGACTGATGCGTTGTCGTCGAGCAGACCGATGACCGAAAGGGCGGTGATCGACTTGCCGGAGCCGGACTCGCCGACGATGGCGAACGTGCGGCCCGACCAGATATCGAAGCTCACGCCACGTACGGCGTCAACGCGGCCCGCCTCGGTGGCAAACGACACGTTGAGGTCGCGCACTGAGAGCACCGGATCGCCCTTGGGAGCGCCCTTGGGCCCGTTGCAGCACTTGAGCTCGTACTCTAGGATGTCCTTCACTTGGCGTCCCCTTCCTTGGACTCGTCATCCTTGTCTGCCGAACCGGCGGCGCGCGAGTGCGGGTCGATGGCGTCGCGCAGGCCGTCGCCGATGAGCTGCATGCTCACGCACAGGATGATGAGCACCGCAGAGGGGATCAAGATGACCCAGGGCGTGGTGAGCATGGCCGAGGAGCCCTGGCTCAGCAAAAAGCCGAGCGAGGTGTCCGGGGCCTTGATGCCCAGACCGAGGAAGCTGTAGGCGGTCTCGGAGTTGATGCCCGAGATGACGCCGAGCACCGTATCGAGAATGAGGATGCTGCCCAGGTTGGGAATGAGGTGACGCACGATGATCTTGATGGGCGACACGCCCATGTAGCGCGCAGCGGTGACGTAATCGCGCTCGCGCAGCGACAGCGCCATGGTGCGCAGGGTACGAGCGTACCCGATCCAGCCAAAAGCCGTGAGACCGAAGATGAGCATGAGCCAACCGGTCTGGCCCGAGGCGCTGCGCACGATCATGGCGACGAGCAGGAAGCTCGGGATGACCATGAGGGTATCGAGCAGGAACATGCCGATCTTCTCACCCCAGCCGCGAGAGTACGCGATGGCGGTGCCCGCGATGGCCGCGATGATGGTGGTCATGATCGAGAAGGAGATACCGATGATGAGCGAGCGGCCCAAGCCGTGCACCACGCAGGCGAACAGGTCGAAGCCGCCGCCATCGGTGCCGAACCAGTGCTCGGCCGACGGGGCCTCGCCCAGGGCGGTGAAGTCGGGGTCAGTGTAGCTGTGCGGGGTCAAATGCGGGCCCACGATCGCCAAAAGCACAAGGACGATGAAAATGACCAGACCGATGACGGCGCTCTTCTGCCTGAAGAAGCGCCGGGCGATCAAGCGGGCGTAGCTGATACGTTTGACCTCGCCGCTGCCGCGGGCATCGGCCTTGAGCTCCAGCTCGGCGTTGGTGAGCATCTGGGGTTCTTGCGTCTCTGCCATCTCAGCCCTCCTAATTCATCTTGATGCGCGGATCGAGGGCCGCGGCGAACAGGTCTGCCAACAGGGCGCCGATAAGGGTGCACACGCCGCTGAAGGCGGCGACGGCGACGGCGCCGTTGATGTCGTTGGTGCCGATGCAGTTGATGAAGTACTCGCCCATGCCGTGGATGGCGAAGACCTTCTCCGTCATGACGGCGCCGGTGAAGACGGAGGCGATGGAGAAGGCGACGCTCACGGCGGTGGGGATCAGCGAGCTGCGCAGAGCGTGCTTGCGGATGGCCTTCTTACGCGTGAGGCCCTTGGCGCGGGCGGTGCGCACATAGTCGGCGTTCATCTCATCGAGCAGATAGGTGCGCTGCCCGAGGTGGTAGCCGACCGCGGAGACGATCGTGAGGACCACTGAGGGCAGGAACACATGCTGGAGGAAGTCGATGAAGGCCATGATGGGGTCGGACCCGGTGTAGCTCGACAGGCCGGTCACGTAGAAGAGGCGCATGCCCGTGGCGTCGTTGATCCAGATGGCGGCGAACACGACGAGGATCGCGAGTACGACCGTGGGGATGACCATGAACAGCGATGCCATACCGCTGAAGAAGCGGTCTTGCCACTGATATTGATGTTGCGCCGTGTACACGCCCAAGCTGACGCCGACCACGACCGAGAGCACCGTCGAGATGGCGAGCAACTTGACCGAGGCCCCGATGCGGCTCGAGATGGCGCGGTTGACCGAGTCGCCCGACGGGGACAGGCCAAAATCGCCCTCGAAGATGACATCGTGCAGCCAGTTGCCATAGCGCTCGATGATCGGGGTCTTGTCGTTGATGTTCGCCTCATCGAGCGCGCGCTCGATCGACTCCTGCGGGGGGCGAGGCGTGCGGGACTCATAGTTCGAGCGCGGGTCCATGAATGAACTCGCCAAGAAGAAGGTGAGCGAGGTGGCTATGAATACCATCGCGGCATAACTGAGCACACGCTTGCCCAGATAACCGAGAAACCGTCCCATGACGCTCCTTTCTTACCACTTCCATGCGCCTACGGATACCAAATGAGCGCAAGTAACCTTTCAAACTTTACCCAGATACAGCACAAACGCAAGCATGTACGCGGCGATGGCAATAAGAAAACACATGTATCCGACGTTTTGGGGCCACCATGCGACCCCACCGCGCGCTTTCCAGACTCAAAAAGCCTCCCATCGGCGTACCCGACGGGAGGCCACATACCGAAATCCGGCTCAAGCCGTATCAGCTGACGTCCGCCCTACTCCTCGACGGCCAACACGCGGCCGGTCATCTCGGCACTGGGCTCGAGGCCGGCCATGGTGAGCATGGTCGGGGCGATGTCGGACAGGCGACCATCCTCGATGCCGGTGAGCTTAGCGGTGTCGCTCACGATGATGAACGGCACGCGGTTGGTGGTGTGCGCGGTGAACGGCTTCTTCTCGCCGTCGACCTCATCGAACATGTGGTCGGCATTGCCGTGGTCGGCGGTGATGAGCGCGAAGCCGCCCTTGGCCTGGATGGCGGGGATGACCTGGGACAGCGCATGGTCCACAGCCTCGACGGCCTTAACGGCAGCCTCAAACACGCCGGTGTGACCAACCATGTCGCAGTTGGCGAAGTTCACGATGTAGAAGTCGGCACGATCCTCGTTGATGGCAGCGACGAGCTTCTCGGTGACCTCCGGGGCGCTCATCTCGGGCTTGAGGTCGTAGGTGGCGACCTTCGGCGAAGCCACGAGCACGCGCTCCTCACCAGCCTTGGGCTCCTCGATGCCGCCGTTCAGGAAGAACGTCACGTGGGCGTACTTCTCGGTCTCGGCGGTGTGGAGCTGCTTGAGCCCGTTGGCGGCGATGACATCGGCCAGGACGTTCTCGGGGAACGTCTTGGGGAAGGCGACCTCAACGTCGAACGTGGGGTCGTACTCGGTCATGGTCACAAAGTGAGAGAGGGCGATCTTCTCGCGCTCGAAGCCGTCGAAGTCAGCGTCGGTGAAGGCGCGGGTCATCTGACGGGCGCGATCCGGGCGGAAGTTGAAGAAGATGACGGCGTCGCCGGCGTGGATGCCCTCGTTGTGACAGGCGAACGGATCGACGAACTCGTCGCCGCGCGGGTCCTTCTCATAGAAGGCCTTAATGCCCTCGACCGGATCTGCCTCGGCGTCGGAGGCATTCACCAGCACGTCGTAGGCGCGCTTGATGCGCTCCCAGCGGTTGTCGCGGTCCATAGCCCAGTAACGGCCGGAGACGGTGGCGACGCGAGCATCGCAACCGGTCTTCTCGGACAGCTCACCCAAGAAGGCAACGAGCTCGGACACGTAGCCAGCACCGGACTGCGGGTCGACGTCGCGGCCATCCATAAAGCAGTGGATGCGCACAGTCTTAACGCCGCGCTCGGCGGCCATGGAGACGAGCGCCTCGCAGTGGCTCTGCATGGAGTGCACGCCGCCAGGGCTCATGAGACCCATGAGGTGCAGCGTCTTGTCAGCGGCAGCAACGTCGTCCATGGCCTTGACGAAGACCTCGTTCTCCTTGAGGGAGCCGTCCTTGATAGCGTTGTTGATTCGCGAAAGCTCCTGGAACACGATGCGGCCCGCACCGATGTTGAGGTGACCGACCTCGGAGTTGCCCATCTGGCCGTCGGGCAGGCCGACGTCCTCGCCTGAAGCACCGAGAGTGGTGTGCGGATACTTGGCGTACAGGTCATCGATAAACGGCGTGCTGGCGGTGCTCACGGCATTGTTGGCACCCTCGGGCGCCAAGCCAAAACCGTCCATGATGACGAGCAAAGCAGGAAGGTGGCGGTTAGCCATAGGTAATTCTCCCTTTTTGATAAGAATGGGCCGCGGTGCGAGCACCACGGCCCCTGTACATGACGGAAACTACTCCGCAGCCTTCACGACCATGGAAGCAAAGTCCTCGGCGACGAGGGACGCGCCGCCCACGAGGGCGCCGTCCACATCGGGCTTGGCCACGAGCTCGGCGATGTTGCCGGGCTTGGCGGAGCCACCGTACAGAACGCGAATGCCATCGGCAAGCTCGGCGCCGAAGATCTCGGCGAGGGCCTCACGCACGGCGCCGCAGACCTCCTGGGCATCATCGGCAGTGGCGGTCTTGCCGGTGCCGATGGCCCAAATGGGCTCGTAAGCGACGACGAGCTGGGAAGGATCGGTAACCTGGAGACCGGTCAGACCGGCCTTCACCTGAGCGACCACGTGCTCAACATAGGTACCGGCCTCGCGAACCTCAAGGGGCTCGCCGCAGCAGAAAATCGGAACGATACCACCGGCGATGAGCGCGGCGGCCTTCTTGTTCTGATCTTCGTCGGTCTCGTGGAAGTAGTCGCGACGCTCGGAATGACCGATGATGCAGTACTGCACCGGAACGGACTTGAGCATGGCAACGGAGGTCTCACCGGTATAGGCACCCTTGGCCTCAAAGTAGACGTTCTGGGCACCGAGCTTGACAGCGGAGCCGTCAAGCTTGTGGGAGACGCAGCACAGGTCGATCGTCGGGGGGCAGACGCACACCTCGACGCCCGCGGGAACCTCGGGGAGGGCCTCGACGAGGGCGGAGGCGAGAGCCTTGGCCTCCTCGCGGTCATTGTTCATCTTCCAGTTACCCGCAATAAGGGTGGTACGGTTACTCGGCATCGTTCAGAGCCTCCACTCCAGGAAGAGCCTTGCCCTCAACGAGCTCCATGGAAGCGCCACCACCGGTGGAGATCCAGCTCATCTTGTCGGCAAGGTCGAACTTGTTGACGGCAGCGACGGAATCGCCGCCGCCGATGATGGACGTGCCACCGTTGTCCTTGAGCTCGGCAACAGCCTCGGCGACAGCCTGAGTGCCGTGGGCGAAGTTATCGAACTCGAAGACGCCCATGGGGCCGTTCCAGAACACGGTCTTGGCGCCCTTGATGGCCTCGGCGTACAGTGCCTCGGTCTTGGGACCGATGTCCATGCCCATGCGGTCCTCGGGGATGGAGTCGGAAGCGACGACTTCGCCGGTAGCGTCCTCACCGAAGTGGTCGGCAACGACGTTGTCGATCGGAAGCAGAATCTGAACGCCCTTGTCCTCGGCCTTCTTGAGCATCTCGGCAGCGCGCTCGACCCAGTCCTCCTCTTTGAGGGAGGTACCGACGGTCTTGTAGCCCTTGGCCAGGAAGAAGGTGTAGGCCATGCCACCGCCGATGATCAGGGTGTCGGCAGAATCGATGAGGTGATCGAGCACGCCGATCTTAGAGGAGACCTTGGAGCCGCCGACGATAGCGACGAAGGGGCGCTCGGGAGCGGCGAAGATGCCGGTCAGCGTGTCGACCTCCTTCTCGAGCAGGAAGCCGGCGACGGCGGGCAGGTAGGCGGCGGGGCCGACCACGGAGCCCTGAGAGCGGTGAGCAGTACCAAAGGCGTCGAGCACGAAGACGTCACCGTAGGAGGCCAGGATCTTAGCGATCTCGGGGTCGTTCTTCTTCTCGCGCTTGTCAAAGCGGACGTTCTCGAGCACGAGGACCTTGCCGGGCTCGAGGGCCTCGACGGCGGCAGCGGCCTTCTCGCCGTAGGTGTCGTCGACGAAGGTCACGTCCAGGCCGGAGAGCTCGGCGAGCTTGGCGGCGACGGGCTCGAGGGAGAACTCTGCCTGGAAGCCGGTGCCGTCCGGGCGACCGAGGTGGCTCATGAGGATGACGCGGGCGTTGTGCTCGACCAGGTAGTTGATGGTCGGCAGGGCGGCCTGGATGCGGGTGGTGTCGCCAACGACGCCGTCCTTGATCGGCACGTTGAAGTCAACGCGGACGAGGACGCGCTTGCCGTCGACGTCGATGTCGCGGACGGTCTTCTTGGTGAAAGCCATGTCCAATCCTTTCTGGGTATCTGCGCGCGGGCACCTTACCCGCGCACGGTAAAAAGGGCGCGACCCCGGGCATTCGCCGTGAGGCCGCGCCCTCTTTTAGACGCTTGGTCTAGCTGCGAGTGAGCTCAAGCACCTTAGGCGACGAACTTCTCGAAGTACTTGATGGTGCGGACCATCTGGGAAGTGTAGGAGTTCTCGTTGTCGTACCAAGAGACGACCTGCACCAGGGTCTGGCCGTTGCCCAGCGGGTTGCACATGGTCTGGGTGGCGTCGAAGATGGAGCCGTGGGTCTCGCCGATGATGTCAGTGGAGACGATGTCGTCCTCGTTGTAGGCGAAGGTCTCGGAGATGGTCTCGGCGTAAGCCTTCATAGCGGCGTTGACCTCGTCGACGGTGACCTCCTTGTCGACAACGGCATAGAGGTTGGTGAGGGAGCCGGTCGGCGTAGGAACGCGCTGAGCGGCACCGATGAGCTTGCCGTTGAGCTCGGGGAGAACCAGGCCGATAGCCTTGGCAGCACCAGTGGTGTTGGGGACGATGTTGACGGCGCAGGCACGGCTACGACGCTTGTTGCCCTTGCGCTGCGGGCCGTCGAGCGGCATCTGGTCGCCGGTCCAGGCGTGGATGGTGGTCATGATGCCGGACACGATGGGGGCGAAGTCGTTCAGACCCTTGGCCATCGGGGCGAGGCAGTTGGTGGTGCAGGAGGCGGCAGAGATGATGTTGTCCTCGGCGGTCAGCTGCTCATGGTTGACGTTGTAGACGATGGTCGGGAGGTCATTGCCCGCGGGAGCGGAGATGACGACCTTCTTGGCGCCGGCGTTGATGTGAGCCTGGGCCTTGGCCTTGGAGGTGTAGAAACCGGTGCACTCGAGCACGACGTCGACGTCGAGGTCGCCCCAAGGCAGGTTGTTGGCGTCGGCCTCCTTGTAGATCTTGATCTCCTTGCCGTCGACGACGATGGAGTCCTCGGTGGCCTCGACCTTATGATCGCGGGAGTAGTTGCCCTGCGTGGAGTCGTACTTCAGCAGATACGCGAGCATGTCGGGAGAGGTGAGGTCGTTGATGGCGACGATCTCGGAGCCCTCGTGACCGAACATCTGGCGGAAGGCCAGACGGCCGATGCGACCGAAGCCGTTGATAGCAACCTTAACTGCCATGTGTGTCTCCTTTCATTGGACCTCCCGCGGGCTGGCTGCCCGCCGTTGAAGTCCGAAAACTAACCACTCACCAAATATAACCGTTTTCCGCTTACCCATTCGCGTGATTGGCAACTTTCGGATAAAACTCGCTTGTTGAAGCGCTCCACTTCGTTGAACAGCCCTTTTACGTGTTCATGCTGCACCTTGGGGACGCGCCCGCCGCGCACATGCGCGCCAAAACGCGCGAGTCGCCCGCCATGACGGACGCCGCCCGCGCACCGGCGGGGCCGCGCGCGCTCGCCCACTGCGTGGGAAGCTCCCGCATGCGATCCACGCCACATCGCAGGATGCGGCGGCTGCGCCCCTTACTCGCCCGGCGTTTCGCCACGGGCCTCCTCCACCATCTTTTCCAGGCGCAGCACCCGGTGATACAGGGCGGATTTCGAGAGCGGCGGGTCGGACAGCTGACCCAGGTCCCTGAGCGACAGGTCGGGATGAGCCTCGCGCAGGGCGCAGAAGGTCTCGAGCGCCTCGGGCAAGTCGCGCCTCAGCCCCAGCTTCTCAAGCGCTTCAATCAGCTCGATCTGACGCTGCGCCGCGCCGGCGGAGCGCGTCTGGTTCGCAAGCTCCGCATTGACGCGGCGGTTGACGTCGTTCTTGACCGATTTGACCGCGCGCGCCTCCTCGATCTCGGCGACGGCGCGATTCGCCCCCAATTTGGAGAGGAGCATCTTGATGTCCTCGGCGCTTTTGATATATACCGCGTAGGCGCCGCGCCGGGGATTCACGCGGGCATGCACCCCCATGCCCTCGATGAGCGCGGCGAGGTCGCGGGCGAACTGCTCGCCCTGCACCGCGATCTCCAGGTGGAAGTCGCCCTTGGGGTCCGCCACGAACCCGCCCGCTATCAAGCTGCCGCGAACAAACGCGCGACGGCAGCATGCGCGATTCGCGACATGGCGGGGCACGCCGGCCACCAGGCCGCCCGAGCGGTCGAGGATACCCAGCAACACGAGCGCCTTCTCAAGATCGGGCTGGTCGGGCAGGACGATCAGGTAGTTGCGCACCTTGTGCAGGATGGACCGGCGCACGGTGAGGTCCGTCTTGAGCTTGAGGATCTTATGCGTGAGCTCGATCATCGTGCGCGCGACGGCACCCGTCTCCGTGGCAACCTGCAGCTGGTACCCGCCCTTGCCGGTGATGGAGAGCGTGCCGCACACGCGCACGAGGGCCGCGAGCGTCGACACGTCGCAGTAGGTGCACTCCGGAGCGCAGCGCGCGAGCTCATCGCGCACCTCGGCGGTAAACGACATCTACCTCACCACCTCGGAGAGGGCGGCGGCGAGACGACCCGCGTCGTGAACGGCGGGCGATTGCGTCCCCGTGAAGTCGCGCACCAGCACGCGCCCGGCGACGGCGCGGATGCGCTCGAGGTCCTCCTCGGTGGTGCGGATGGGACCGAACGGCGCCCCTTTTGCCGAGGCGATCGCCTCGGCGGAGACGACCGTCTCCCCCGCCGCCGCGTCGGCGACGGCGCGCTCCCAGGCGCGCTTCTCGTACGGGTAGACGAACTCCGGCTCGCTCGCGCGGTGCACCAGCACGGCGTCGAGCGCATGCTCAAGCCCGCACGCGGCGAGAGCCTCTACATGGTCGGCCACGCTCATGCCGCTCGTCTCGCCCAGTGAGTCGATCTTGGGGCACACGAACACGCGCGTGGCGCGCGTGGCACATAGCGCGTCGCGGATCCCAGCGACAAGGACGTTTGGAATGATCGAGGTGAACAGCGACCCCGGCCCCATAACCACCACGTCGGCATCGAGGATCGCCTGCACGGCCCGGTTGTTCGCTGGGGCGTCGGAGGGCTCGAGCCACACGCGGGAAAAGGCACGCATGCCGTACGAGATCCGCGCCTGACCATGAACGATGTCGCCCTCACGCGTTTGGCCGGCCAGACTCACGAGCTCGAGCGTGGAGGGATGGACGTGCCCGATGCAGCCCAGCAGGCGCTCGCAGGCGTCGATGGCCTCGACGAAGGAGCCCGCCTCCTTGGCAAGCGCCACGAGCAGGAGGTTTCCGAGCGCATGGTCGTCGATGTAGGGAAAGCGATGGGCAAAGGCGCGGGCGATGGGCGACGCCGGGTCCTCGGCGAGGGCGGAGAGGCACTTGCGCACGTCCCCCGGGGGAACGATGTGCTCCTGCTCGCGCAGCAGGCCCGTCGAGCCGCCGTCATCGGCCATCGCCACCACCGAGTCGATCTGCGCGCCCATAAGGCGCAGCGCGGCGATGAGCCGGGGCTGCCCCGTGCCGCCGCCGATGGAAACCGCTTTCAGCCGCCGCGTAGACATCTGCTAGCTCCTCAAGTTCGCCTTGGCGAGGTCTCGGTGCGAGATGCTCACGTGATAGTGCTGGCGCTCCAGGTAGCGCCCCGTCGCCTCCGCTATGGCGACGCTTCGGTGCTGGCCGCCCGTGCAGCCCACGGCTATGGAAAGCTGGGGCTTGCCCTCCGCGATATAGCCGGGCATCACCGCGTCCAGCAGGCGGAACCAGGCGTCCAAAAACTCATGCGTCTTGGGGTGGTCGAGCACGAAATCCGACACCTTGGCGTCGAGGCCCGTCAGCGTGCGCATTTCGGGATCGTAAAACGGGTTGGGCAAAAAGCGCACGTCGATCATGAGGTCCGCCTCGATGGGCATGCCGTGCTTAAAGCCGAACGAGAACACGTGCACGTCCATGAGCTGCTCGGCGGTGAGCTCGGAGAACGCGGCCTGCAGGCGCTTGCGCAGCGCCGCGGTGCGCATGCGGCTCGTGTCGATGACCATGTCCGCGCGGTCGCGGATGCTCGCAAGCGCCATGCGCTCGCGCTGGATGGCGTCGGCAGTGGTGTCGCCGCGCGTGGCGAGCGGGTGCCTGCGGCGATTCTCGCTGTAGCGGCGGATGAGCACCTCGTCCGACGCCTCGAGGAACACCACCTTGCAGGTCATCTCGTGGTCGCGCAGCGTCTCGATCGCGTCGAGGAGCTCATCGAACAGGCCCTGGCTGCGCAGGTCGCTCGTCACGCACAGGTGGCGGCCAACGCCGGAGTTGATGCCGATGATCTGGGCGAGCTGCAAGATGAGGCTCGGCGGGAGATTATCGATGCAGTAGTACCCCATGTCCTCGAATGCGTGCATGGCCTGCGTGCGGCCGGAGCCGGACATGCCGGTGATGATGACGATGTCGGGAACGCGGTCGGCGAGCTCCGCCGAGGTGATGCTGTTCGAATCTGCCATGGGCGCCTCCTTGCTCTACTACTCCCCATGTGACTTCATATGTACAAACTGAGCGCGAGCCTCTGGATAGGCATCGGTCGCAGCATGCATCAAAACAATATGCACCAACTCCGTGAAGAACCTCTCCGCGGAAAGGCTTGCCGGAATCGACGGCTCATCGTGCATCAAAACGGCGCCCTCACTCGACCAATCCGCAATGATCAGGCAAACCGCATCATAGACGTCTTGCTCCGCCTGCAGCTTTTCCAGCATGGCGAGAGCCTTCAGGTAACTTGAGCGCTCGTTCAAAATGTCGGCATGAACGAGGAATGCAAAGCCCGTCGCCGCGAAAGGGTTCCGGCTTTTCAGATTCTTAGCGTCGCCGTACGCCTCCTCGAAGCGATTAGCCATGTTCTTACCAAAAGACGAGCCCATCGTTTTGGTGGACACAAGGAGCTCGGGTCCCGACGGCCATGTTGCCATTCCGACGTCAACCTGCTTAGAATAGGCGGCACCCATAACCGAGACACTTGACGAGCGATATCTCTCCGTGAGCGATGCACAGCATTGCTCGGCAAGCGCGGGAGGCATCTTACCAATAAACGACAGAATCGAGGCATCGAGGGCGCGCGGCATCACCAGCCGCGGCCAGATCGAATCCTCAGGAAGTTTGGCACGTCGGAATTGCTCCGCGACCCACATATCGAGGGCGCGGGCGACATCACCGCTCTGCGCGGACTTGCCACGCCGCGCTGCATCGTCGATCAACAGCTCGAGCAAACCGTAATCGAGCACCGCACCGTGCGCGTCAAAAAGCGGGTCGCGGTCGCCTTTCGACTTGATGATCACCTCGTACGGCGAAAATGCGTCAAATGCCATTTCCCCATTATCTCCCTCTCGACCGATTCTTCCTGCGCTCCCTGACGCGACGGAACTCCTCCTGGACAAGCTGTATCTGTTCCTCGCTCATCCCCAGTCCCTGCGCGAGCACAACGTAATCGACCGCAGAGACCGCCGTCTCAAAATCACCGGATTCCAGGTACTCGTCAAATGAAGCGCGCATGGATTCCAGCTGGCACCGAATCGACTCGACGATCTGAGGAGACGGGGTCATGACCTTGGCAGCCTCGCGAGGCTCAAGTTTTTGGATACCTCCTCCGTACGACCTACCGACGAGCTCTGCCGAGAGAAGGGTCGCGGAATTAAAGGCCGCAATAGGAAGCGAAGAAGTGCCGAGATCCTTCAGCCCGTCCTGGAAACGGATGCCGTGACATGAGTTGAGATGAGGGACTGAGACCGAGTTCGCACATATATTCGGACCGAAGGAGTTCATATAAGTTATGAAGGCATCGGGAACTGCCGGAAGCGGAACTCTCCACCATGGGGAACGCTTGCGGCATTTATATCGTTTGTCGATCTGCATCTTCTCGCCCATCGAGATATACGCTAGGGCTTCAGGGCTCAGCTCCTCGCTGGGGGCGAACAGCAAGGTAGGTGCCCCCTTGGCCGAGAGCGAGCGAAAAGCGCCCTCATCCAGATCGCAGCGACGAAGATGACGCGACCCCGCTGGGCATAGGGGAATCACGTCGCGTCCTTGCACGAGGCCAAACTGCGCGGCAGACTCCTCGGAAAGTGAGAAATACGCGTTCGCACCCGTCACGGCGCCAAGTGTCAGGCTTCCCCAACACCGAAGTTCACTCAAGGATCCTTGAGACGCAAGGGAGTCAAGTACGTCACGAGAACTCGCCGATGCCAAGCCCTCGGACCAGCGGGCACCAACCTCTTTTGGTGTGAAGCGCAAAGAGGTCTTCACGCCCAAATCGCGCAGCGACTCACACTGGAACCACTCCAGATGTTCGGCGGGGTCCATGAGATAACCCTTGGCTACCAGGAGGACCACCTCCTCCTGGACCTCAGGGAACACGTTCACATCAAAGGTGTACAGGCTGACCCGCGCGAACGACTTAAGGAGAAACGAGCGGATGGGAGCCGCGTAGTTCACCGTCAAAAGCTCCGCAGGCAGCACGAGGCCCAAACGCCCACCAGGAAGCAAAAATTCGCATGCGTGCAGTATGAAAGGCGCCCACATAGAGGAAAGCGCACTAAGGTCGACGCCCATGCGCTGGGCGAGCTCCCTTTGGCGTAGGCGATCTTTTGCGCTGACACCCTGAAAACGAACGTAGGGAGGGTTGCCCACGACGGCGTCGAAGGACGCAGTGGCCTCCTTTGCGAGGAAGTCCCCCGTCTCGCACACGCAGGAAAAGCCAGCGCGCTCAAGCCTCGCAGTGGCAGCGCGGGCGCTCGCCTCGTGCAGCTCGTAGGCAAACACCTGTTTATTGAACTGCCCAGACTCATGTCCCAGGGCACGCAAGCGCCCGCAGGCCGCCAACACGAATTCCGCCTCACCACACGAGGGCTCCAAAACGCGATCATCTCGCGATAGAATCGTCTCTGATGTCAAAAACGAGGCGATCTGCGGAGGGGTGAAAAAGGCGCCACGCTCCTTGCGCGCGGCAGCGGGATCTAGATGCTCCGCCAACGATGAACGGTAAGCCATTTCCTCTCCCTTCTCTAGCGAGCAACAAGATACGCATTCGTCCGGACAAAACGTGTATGCCAACACCTTATCGCATCGGTGGACACAAGCCATCAGCCGCCGCCGTTCTTAATGTAAACTACGCCACCCCGCAAGAAAGAGCATGCGGCCCGGCGAGACAGGCTCATCGGGCCGCATGGCGCATTATTCCGTGATTTGACGCAGACCTACTCCTCAAGCGCAGCCTTGAACCAGGAGGCGAGGCTCGTGGGGTGCGTGATGGCGGTGCCCACGACCACGGCCCACGCGCCGGCGTCGATGGCGGCGCGGCCCTCGGCCGGCGTGTGCACGTGGCCCTCGCAGATGATGGGCAGGTCGGGGAACTCCGCCGTGGCCTGACGCAGCAGCGGCAGGTCCGGACCCTCGTCCAGCGTGGTCTCGATGGCCGGCTTGTTATGCGACAGCGTGGTGGACACCAAGTCGAAGCCGAGCTCGACGGCATGGCGAATATCCTCGATGGTCATGCAGTCGGCCATGAGCAGCACCCCCTCCTCCTTGAGCGGGCGCACCGTGTCCTCGAGCGTCTTGCCGTCGGGGCGCGGGCGGCCGGTGGCGTCGATGGCCACGATGTCGGCGCCGGCGGCGACGCACGCGCGGGCGTGGCGCAGCGTGGGCGTGATGTAGACGCCCTCGTGGCCGTCCTTCCACAGGCCGATGACGGGAATCTCCACGCGGCCCTTGATGGCCGCGATGTCGGAGAGACCTTGGCAACGGATGGCGGCTGCCCCGCCGAGCTCGCAGGCGCGCGACATCGCGGCCATGTGCTCGGGCGTGCGCAGGGGCTCGCCGGGATACGCCTGCACGCTCACGATGAGCTTGCCCTTAAGGGACTTGATAATCGGGTTGACGGACATGCGTCCTCCTTCTCAAACAAACGGGCGGCCCACCAACGCAAGCCGCCCGTACCTCACCTCATGCATGTGGACCGGAGGCGCATCGGCTCGCTACGAAGCAGTCTCCCCATCGGGGGCGAACCGCTCGGCGTCAAGCGCGCGCAGCGAATCATAGATCGCGCGCGCCACGTCGGCGGGCACGCCCTTCACCGACGCGATCTCCTCCGCACTGGCCTCGCGCAGGCGCTTCATGGAGCCGAAGTGCCTCATGATGGCCTTCTTGCGCGTGGGGCCAACGCCCGCCACCTCATCGAGAATCGACACCGTCATGGCCTTGCCGCGCAGCTCGCGGTGGAACGTGATGGCGAATCGGTGACTCTCGTCACGGACCTGCTTGATGAGGTACAGCGATGCGGAGCCGCTCGGCAGCACGATGGGCGTGTCGTCCCAGGGGACGAACACCTCCTCATCGGCCTTCGCCAGGCCGCATACCGGGATGTCCAGGCCGAGCTCCTCGAGCTGGCGGATGGCAGCGGTGAGCTGCGGGCGGCCGCCGTCGACCACCAGCAGGTCGGGACGGGAGCCAAAGCGCTCGTCCGCCATGCGCTCGGGCGCATATCGACGCCCGAGCACCTCGCTCATGGACACGAAGTCGTTCGCCTCGTCCAGCTCGGCGCGGATCTTGAAGCGGCGGTACTGCGATTTGTCGGGCTTGCCGTTGGTGAACACCACCATGGACGCGACCGTGAAGGCGCCGTGCAGGGTCGAGATGTCGAAGCACTCGATGCGCATGGGCGGTGCATCGAGCGCCAGCGCGCTCTCCAGCTGCAAAAGGGCCTGGTTGGTGCGGTCGTCGGAATACCCCGTGCGCATCATGTAGCGCATGAGGGCATGGCGCGCGTTCTTCTGCGCCATCTCGAGCAGGCGGCGCTTCTCGCCGCGCTGTGGCCGGTGCAGGCGGCACACGCGCCCGCGCTTGGCGGTGAGCCACTCCCCCATCACCTCGGCGTCGGGGATATCGACGGCCACGTCCACCTCCGCGGGAATATCCGCGGTCTCGTCGTAGTAACGCTTGACAAAGCCCGACACGAGCTCGACCTCGTCCACATCGAAGCCCTTGTCCAAGATGAACTCGCAGGTGCGCTGCACGCGGCCCTCGCGGACCACGAACACGCAGGCGCCGGCGATGGTCTCCTCGCGGTAAAAGCCCACGAGGTCCAAGTCGACGCTGGTGGGGAACACGACCTGCTGCCGGTCGTCCAGCCCGTCGATGACGGACAGGCGGCGCTTGATGCGGCCCGCCCGCTCAAAGTCCAGGTCGGCAGCCGCGGCGGCCATATCGCTTTTGAGCTCGTCCACCAGCTCGCGCCGCTGCCCCGAGAGAAAGCGCTCCACGCGCTTGACGTTCTTGGCGTATTCCTCGCGTCCGATCATGCCCGCGCACACGCCGGGACCGCGCCCCACGTGGTAGTCGAAGCACGGGCGACCCTGGCTCGCGCAGATGAGCTCGATGATGTCCGCCTCATCCGGGCGCTTCTCGAGCAGGCGCCGCACGCGCTTCCACTCCGCGCACGAGGCGGTGCACACGGGGCACACCTTGCGCAGCGTGTCGATGGTCTCCCGGGCGGCGCGGCTGTCGGTGTACGGGCCAAAGTAGCGCGTGTCGGGGCGGTGCTTCTCGCGCGTGTACTTGATGGCGGGAAAGACATCGCCCTTGGTGATGGCGATGTAGGGATAGGACTTGTCGTCCTTGTAGTCCACGTTGAAGTACGGGTGGTACTGGGCGATGAGCTCGCGTTCGAGCACGAGGGCCTCGTGCTCGGTCCCCACCACGATGTAGTCGAAGCTCGCCACGAGCTGCATCATGAGCGGGATCTTGGCGCGATCGTCGGTGAGGGTGACGTACTGGCGCAAGCGAGCGCGCAGGTTCTTGGCCTTGCCCACGTAGATCACGCCGCCCTCGGCGTCCTTCCACAGGTAGCAACCGGGATCGGTGGGGACCTTGCCCACCTGCTCCACCAAACTCGGCGCGTGGCCCGCTCCCTCCTCGCGCACATGCGCCGCGGCGGCGCGGGTGGAAAAGGGGGCCACCGGCATGTTCACGCCGGGACGCCCCGCCTGCAAGTTGTTGGATTCAGACCGATTGCCCGCCATGCAGCACCGCCAAGCGCCGAGGCTCTACGCGAGCCCTTGGGCGTCGGCGCCCCAGAAGTACTTGCGAAACTTGTCGATCTGGTGGTAGTAGGTCACCTTGGACCAAAAGCGCTGACGCGCGCAATCCTGGGGCCAGTCGAGCGCATAGCGGGTCACACCGGTTTTAAAGCCGTCGAGCACCTGCTTGCGGATGGCGGGGTCGTCAACGGAGCGCTTGACCACATACGGCGGCACCGTGGTGTAGATGAACGGCTTGGTGTCCGTGATGCGAGGAACCCGCTTCCCCATGAGCACGTCATCGACCTGCACCTGCGCAAAATTCACGCCCGCCTGATGCACGAACATGGAGCTGCGGCCCGGACGCGTGTTGATCTCGAAAAACTTGTACGTACCGTCGCGCTCGTCGAACTTGACGTCGAAGTTGGCCATGCCGCGGTAACCCACATGGCGCATGAAGCGCAGCGCGTCCTCGGAGACCTGATCGAGCTGCTCGGACACGATGACGGCCGGGTTGCCGATAGCGGTGGGCGAATGGTCCTCCAGCACCACGCGGCCGCCGACCATGAACACCGGGTCGCACGCGGCGTCCACATAGGTGGACAGGATGCGGATCTGGGTGTCGTCGCCGGGGATGAACTCCTGCACGATGAGCAGCTTGTCGTACGACGTATCCTGCAGCTGGCGATACAGGGCCTCGAGCTCCTCGCGACTGCGGATGAGGTACACCTTCTTTTGCCCGGGGAACTCGGCGTAGTGCCATGCGGCGGAATTGGAGGGCTTGGCGATCACCGGATAGGTAAAGCCCCCGTCGTCGACCTGCGCCGTCTTGTCGCCGCAGTCCAAAAAGACCGTCTTGGGATACGGGATGCCGATCTCCTCGCAGATCTGATAGAAGCGCTCCTTTTGCGTGATGTCGTCAAGCAGCTCGAAGTCGAGGTACGGCGTGTACCAGCGCTCTTCGATCTGCTGCTTGTGCTCGGAGACCTGACGGGCGTAGTGGTCGCCGCAGCCCACCAAGAACGGGATTTTGCCCTGGGCGATCAGCTCGTCGCCCAAGCGCTCGAGCTCGGGCAGCAGCACCTCCGGCTGATCGATGCCCGCGATCACCCGGAAAGCGCAGAACGCGCTGCGCACCGACTTGATGTCGGCGGAGGCGAGCACGATGGGCTTGACGCCGTACGCCTCCCAAAAGCAGCGGATATAGGCGTAGCAACAAAAATCGGAACCCAAGATGACGGGGGCGAGCACGCGCGGAAGATCGCGCTCCTCGGGGCGGGCGGGTCTCATAAGCTTCAAATCCCTTCGCTATAATGAGCACCACGAACGCGAGGCGGTGGTACGCATGTTTCATCGGTACCGCATTCTACCCTTAAACCATACGGGGCGGGACCCGCTCGGGTCCTCACCCCCGAGAGACCATCTGGGGAGCAAAACCATGCACAAGCCCGTACTCGGCGTGCTCGGGGGCGTGGGGCCGCTGGCCACCGCCTACTTCATGGAGCTCGTCATCAAAAAGACGCCCGCCGAACGCGACCAGGACAACATCCCCATGATCGTGTTCAACGACCCGCAGATCCCCGACCGCACGGCGTTCATCCTCGACCGCACCCAGCCCGACCCGCTGCCCGAGATGGAGCGCGTGGTGCTTTGGCTCGAAGACGCCGGCGCGGACTACATCGCCATCCCCTGCAACACCGCGCACTTCTTTTACGAGCAGATCAACGCGGCGGCCCATGTGCCCGTGCTCAACATCATGCGCGAGACGACGTCGCGCATCGTCGAGGCGTACGGCGAGCACGCGACCATCGGCCTGCTCGCGACCGACGGCACCCTCACCTCGGGCGTCTTCCAAAACTACCTCTCCGAGGCGGGCCTGAGCGTTGTGGCGCCGAGCGACGAGGACCAGGCGGGGATCGTCATGCCGCTCATCTACGACCGCATCAAGCGCAATCTCCCCTATGACCCCGCGGAGCTGCTGGACCTCGCGCAACGCATGCACGAGAACGGCTGCGACGCGGTCATCGTGGGGTGCACGGAGCTGTCCGTGGTCTACCAGGACCTCGCCGTCAAGCCGTCGTACCTCATCGACGCCATGGACGTGCTCGCCGACCGGTGCGTAAGCTACTACCTCGAGCACCATCGCGACGCACAGGTTCGCTCGCGCGTCGGCCGCGCTTTTTAATAACGAAGCACCGTGAATGGCGCAGCGCCGTGCTTTCACCGACCGGATTGCCTCGGCGAGCCTCACATCGGGCGCGTAAACGCCACCGTGCCCCAGAACGCAAAACGGGCCCTTTGGAATCCCAGCACCTCGGCTGTCGTTCCCAAAGGCCCGTTTTTACGCAGTTTTTTGCGCGGCTGCGCCTACCGGCGCGAGAACCGTCGCAGGATCGAGGTGAACATCCCCGCCTCGGGCAGCTTGAGCACCACACCGGGGATGAAGGTCACGGCCATGGCGACCAAGCCCGCCACGGCGATATAGGCCACCGTCTTGAGGATGGGGGCCGCCACCAGGCCGCCCGCCGTCTCGATGACCATAGGGCCCAGGACCATCTGCAGCAGCTGCAGGGTGCCCCAGCCGGCTGCGGCGCCCAAGCCGCCGAACACGATGCCAAAGAACAGCCCGCGCGCCATGGTGCCGAGCTGCAGGCCGTGCAGGCGCTTGCGCATCCACGCGAGCGTGATGACGATGGCGACGACGTAAAAGGCGCTGGTGGCAAACGCGATGACGGGCATGCCGCCGCCGAGCGTCACACCGCCGACCATGCAAACGCCAACGAGCGCCAGCGCGCCCAGGACGGTCGAGAACGCGTAGGGCTTCATGTCCATCAGCGCGGAGCAGCTCTTCTGCAAAAGCACGCACACGCCGTAGATGGGCAGGGCGGGAGCGAGCCAGCACAGGTACTCGCTCACGAGCGCCACGCCCTCAAGATCGAACTTGCCCACGCAGTACACCATGTTGAGCGGCTCGCTGAACACGATCAAGTACAGGGCGAACGGGATCAGGATGAAGAGCATCTGGGCGATGCCGCGCGCCACCCCCGTGCGGACCGCATCGTCGTCGTGGCGCGCCGCATCGCGGGCGAGCTCGGTGTAGAGCGCCGTGGTGATGGGTACCGCGAACAGGGCGTAGGGCAGCGTGTACCACAGGCGCGAATAGGCCACCACCGAGGCGCCCGTCTCGGGCTGCACGCTCAACGCCGCCGCATTCTGCACGCTCGCGGTCACAAAGGCGCAGATCGTCGCCGCGAGCGTGGGGATGCCCAGGGCCAGGGTCTTGCGCAGGTTGGGGTCGTGGAAATCCACATGGATGCGGGGGTGCACGCCGTGCTTGGCAAGGGCGGGGATCTGGCACGCCATCTGGATGAAGACGCCGAGCGTGGTGCCCACGGCAAGGGTCGTGACGCTGTAGAACGCAGGCACGTGCAGGATCTCGTCCATCACGTAAAAGGCCGCGAAGCTCGCGATGACCACCAGGTTGTTCAGGACCGGCGCGAAGTTGCTCCAGAAGTAATCGCGGTGCGCGTTGAGAACGCCCGAGAACACCGAGCCCAGGCCAAAGAAGAGGATCTCGATGGCGAAGAACCTGAACAGGTACACCGCGGTGTCCATCTGGCCGGTATCGGCGCTCATGAAGGACTGGGTCCAAATGACCGCCGGGGCCCCGATGGTCGCCGCTATCGAGGCGATGCCCAGGACGACCAGCAGGATGCCGAGCAGATTGCCCACGTAGTCGTTGCTCGCCTCGACGCCGCGCTCGCGGCGCACCTCAAGGTACACGGGCAAAAACGCCGTGATGAGCATGCCGCCGATCACGAGCTCGTACAGCATACTCGGCAGGTTGTAGGCGATCTGGTAGGAGGAGGACAGCAGGGACAGCCCGAGCGCGGCGCCCATGGCCCAAGTGCGCACAAAACCGGTGAGGCGACTCACCAAAATGAGCACGGTCATCATGCCCGCGGAGCGCCCCGCCTGCTCGTAGTCGGACGATGTGAGGTCGTCCTCCTCCGCACTCGATGACGTCGCACCTGCAGGGGCGGGTGCGCGGTCGGCCACCGATGGCAACTGCCCGGTGTCCACCGGGGCATACGGCTCGGGCGCGATCTCGTCAAAGACGTTCGTCTCGTCGAACGCGTCCGTCGCGGCGGGGTCAAAGCGCGGCGCGGGCTGCTCCGTGCGCCACGTTGCGGCGCGAAGGAACACGGCGGTCTCGTCGGGGCGCGGCGAGCGGGGGGCAGGCCCCTCGACCACCGATGCCTGCCGGGCGGGCGCCTCCCCCGGTTGGGCAAAATGCGCGCCGCGCGGCCTGCCCGTCTCCTCATCCGTGTACGCCATAGGGCTACCTCTCCCTCACGATCGGGGCAACCACGGCCCCGGTGCATGCAATGACATCATCGGGCGCGAGCGCGAGCTGAATGCCGCGGCGCCCGCCCGAGATGAATATCTCATCATAGAGCTGACAGGTCTCATCGATCACCACGGGGAACCGTTTCTTCATGCCAATGGGAGAACATCCCCCGCGCACGTACCCGGTCACCGCCGTCAGGTTCTTGGTGGGCAGCATGGCGAGCGCCTTCTCACCCGTCACGCGGGCGGCGGCCTTGAAGTCGAGCTCCTCGGCCACGGGCACGCAGCACACCACGTGATTGCCCGTCGGCGAAACCGTCACCAGCGTCTTGAAGCCCTGACCCGGATCCTCACCGAGCTGCGCCGCGATCGCCTCCCCCAGCCCACGGGCCTCCTCGCCGTCGTCCTCATACGTGTGGACGGCGTATGCGATGCCCGCGCGCTCGAGCTCCCGCATCGCGTTCGTCTTTTGGACCTTAGCCGCCTTAGCCATTGGCGATCCTTCCCACCATCAATATGCGCCTTGCGTGCGGCGCCCAACGCATCGCATCTCCCCTGCGTCCCTTCCAGGTGCCCGAGATTGACGCGAAAGAGGAGCGCCGTGTGTTCACGTACGCGAGCGACGATCGAACGTCAAGCTTGGGCGTCCGGGAGGGCCGCCATGCGCTCGCGGTCGCGAGCCAGGAGCGGTTTTAGGAACCTGCCCGTGTAGCTCTTCTCGCACGCCGCGACCTTCTCCGGCGTGCCGGACACCACGATGCGCCCGCCGCCGCTGCCGCCCTCGGGACCAAGGTCGATGATGCGGTCCGCGACCTTGATGACGTCGAGGTTGTGCTCGATCACCAGCACGGTGTTGCCCGCGTCGACCAAGCGCTGCAGCACGTCCACCAGCTGGCGCACGTCCTCGAAGTGCAGGCCCGTCGTAGGCTCGTCCAAGATGTAGAACGTCTTGCCCGTCTGTTTACGGTGCAGCTCCTTGGCGAGCTTCACGCGCTGGGCCTCGCCGCCGGAGAGCGTCGTGGCGGGCTGGCCCAGGCGCACGTAGCCCAAGCCCACATCGTAGAGGGTCTGCAGCTTGCGCTTGATCTGCGGGATGTTCCCAAAGAACGCCAGCGCCTCGGTCACGGACATGTCCAGCACGTCGGCGATGGTCTTGTTGCGGTAGCGGACCTCGAGCGTCTCGCGGTTGTAGCGCTTGCCGCCGCAGACCTCACACGGCACGTAGATATCCGGGAGGAAGTGCATCTCGATCTTGATCTGGCCGTCGCCCTTGCAGGCCTCGCAGCGACCGCCGGGCACGTTGAAGGAGAATCGCCCGGGCGAGTAGCCGCGCGCCTTGGACTCGGGCACGCTCGCGAACAGCGCGCGCAGGTCGTCCCACAGGCCGATGTAGGTCGCGGGATTGGAGCGAGGCGTGCGGCCGATGGGGCTCTGGTCGATGTCGATCACCTTGTCGATCTGGTCGATGCCCTCGATCGACTTGTACGGACCCACCACGCGTGTGGAGTTGTGCACCGCATTGGTGAGCGCCGGGGCGATGGTGTCGGTCACCAGGGAGCTCTTGCCCGAACCGGACACACCCGTCACCACGGTGAGGGTGCCGAACTCGATCTGGGCGGTCACGTTGTGCAGGTTGTTCGCCTTGGCGCCGGTGATCTTGAGCGCGCCGCGGCCGGGGTTGCGGCGCTCCTCGGGCAAGCGGACCATGGCGCGACCCGTGAGGTAGGCGCCGGTCATCGAGTCGGGGCACGCCATGATCTGCTCGGGCGTGCCCGCGCACACGACCTTGCCGCCGTGCTCGCCCGCACCGGGACCCATATCCACCACGAAGTCCGCCGCGCGGATCGTATCCTCGTCGTGCTCGACCACGATCACGGTGTTGCCCAGATCGCGCAGGCGCTCGAGCGTGGCGATGAGCCGCTCATTATCGCGCTGGTGCAGGCCGATCGACGGCTCGTCGAGGATGTACAGCACGCCCATGAGGCCCGCGCCGATCTGGGTTGCCAGACGGATGCGCTGGGCCTCACCGCCGGAGAGAGTGGCCGAGGCGCGGTCGAGCGTGAGGTAGTCGAGGCCCACGTCGACCAAAAAGCGCAGGCGCTCCCCGATCTCCTTGACGATGGCCTGACCGATGAACGCCTCGCGCTCGGTCAACTCGAGCGAGCGGAAGAACTCGAGCGACTCGCGACAGCTCATGCAGCAGACCTCGTAGATGGACTTGCCGCCCACGGTGACCGCGAGCATCTCGGGACGCAGGCGCGCGCCCTTGCACGTCGAGCAGGGCTCCTCGCGGATATAGCGCTCGAGCTTGGCCTTGGTGTTCTCGTTCGTGGTCTCGACGTAGCGCTCGTACAGGATGTTGCGCACGCCGGCGTACTTGGTGAACCAGTGCGTGTCGCGCCCGTCCTGCGTCTTGTAGTCGACGCGCATCTTCTTGTCGCCCAAACCGTCGAGGAACACCTTGCGCACGCGGGTGGGCAGGTCCTTCCACGGCGTCGCGGGGTCGACCTTGAGGTGCAGGCACAGCGCGCGGAAGATCTGCGGGTAGTAGTTGGACTTGCCGAAGAAGCTGCCGAACACGCCCTCCTCGATGGAGAGGTTCGGGTCCTCAATGAGCGCCTCGGCATCCACGATCTTCTTGAACCCCAGGCCGTCGCACTCCGGGCAGGCGCCGTAGGGCGCGTTGAAGGAGAAGTCGCGCGGCTGCAGGTCGTCGATGGAATGCCCGTGCTCCGGGCAGGCAAGGGCAAGCGAATACGTGAGCAGGTCGCCCTCGGAGCCCTCCGGCGCATCGCGATCGGGCAGCAGGTACACGCTCACGTTGCCATGGGCCAGCTTGGTCGCCTGCTCCACGGACTCCGCAATGCGGCCCAGGCTCGTGTCGCGGATCACGATGCGGTCGACCACGACCTCGATGGTGTGCTTGAACTTCTTGTCGAGCTCGATGGTGTCGTCGAGGCTGCGCACCTCGCCGTCGATGCGCACGCGCGAGAAGCCCTCGGCGCGCAGGTCGTCCATGAGCTTGGTGAACTCGCCCTTGCGGCCCTGCACCACGGGCGCGAGCACAAAGGCGCGACGCCCCTGCCCCGCCTCGAGGATCTTATCGGCAACCTGGTCGGTGGTCTGGCGCTCGATCTCGCGCCCGCACTCGGGACAGTGCGGCACGCCGATGCGCGCGTACAGCAGGCGCAGGTAGTCGTAGATCTCGGTGACCGTGCCCACCGTGGAGCGCGGATTCTTGGAGGTGGTCTTTTGGTCGATGGACACCGCGGGCGACAGGCCGTCGATCGAATCGAGGTCGGGCTTGTCCATCTGCCCCAGGAACTGGCGCGCATAGCTGGAGAGGCTCTCGACGTAACGGCGCTGGCCCTCGGCGTAAATGGTGTCGAACGCGAGACTCGACTTGCCCGAACCGGACAGGCCGGTAATGACCACGAACTTGTCGCGCGGGATCTCGACGTCGATATCCTGCAGGTTGTGCTCGCGCGCGCCCTTGATGACGATGGAGGAATCAGACATGGGAGGTCCTTATCTGACGATGCGGCTCGCCCCTTCGCAAGCGCGCGTCATGGCGAGCCGGCGGAGCGAGGTGGGATATGGTTCACGGACACCTTCGTATCCGACCTTTTAGTGTACCGCCATCTCCGCGCACACCTGTTCGCCCGGATAGCCGCCACCGTTCCTGCACGGTTTGTTCGATTTGCACCGAGGTGCTCGGCCGAGGCGCCGCTCGAACGCGCGGGCACACGGGGCGTTGGACGGTAGCACGGCTGGAAAAACTTCACGATTTCCGGAAGTTTTTCCAGCCGTGCTACCGTCCAGCCGCTCGCGAACCACTTGCCTCCGACGGAAATGGGCCGCTCGTGGATCGGTGGGCCAAAACGGAGACATCGGCCGTCTTTATGTGCTGCAAAAATCCCTTGCTGTAAAATGCGACAGCGGCGGTGACAGAGGATTGTGCCCCCGACGCCAGGAAAACCGCAGGAACGACCCACCTGAAAGCAGCCAATAAACTGCTGCAATTTACGCACTTTTACAGCAAGGGAATTTTGCAGCACTTGCCTCGGACCGTCGCCTGCGGCGATGGCAGACGGGGCCGTACCGCCTAAAATCGCATCGGGCCACGGGCCCCGCGCATCAAAAAGCGGCCCGGGATTGCTCCCAGGCCGCTTGAAGCAACTCGCATGGCTGCAGCGAGCTTAGCTGCGAGCCGCACCATCGACGGGGATGACCGCACCGGTGACGTAGGAGCTCATGTCGCTCGCCAGGTACACGAACGCGTTGGCCACGTCCTCGGGCTCGCCGATGCGACCCAGAGGAATGGTGGCGATCAACGGCTGGATCATCTTCTCGGGCAGAGCCGCGACCATGTCGGTCTTGGTGATGCCGGGCGCGACCGCGTTCACGCGAATGCCCTTGGGCGCGAGCTCGCGGGAAAGGCACTGCGTCAGGCCGTTGACCGCGTACTTGGACGTGGGGTACCCGCAGCCGGACGGCTGACCGTACTTGGAGACCATGGAGCTCGTCGTGGTGATGGTGCCGCCGTGGCCCGCCTCGATCATGAGCTGGGCGCCGGCGCGGCAACCGTTGAACACGGCGGTGACGTTCAGGTCCATGACCTTCTGCCACTCGTCGGCGGTGTAGTCGAGCAACGGGGTGGACTGGGAAATGCCGGCGTTGTTGACGATGGTGTCCACGCCGCCCATGTCCTCGGCGGCGGCGGCAAAGGCCTCGGTCACGGCGTCGAGCGAGGACAGGTCGCAGGTGCGACCCCACACCTTGGCATCCGGGTAGCTGGCGAGCAGCTTCTCGACCGCGGCGTCGGCGGTCTCCTGGCGCGAACCGAACACGGTGACGGCGGCGCCCTCCTCGATAAAGCGGGCGGCGATGGCATAGCCGATGCCGCGAGTGCCGCCGGTGATGATGGCCTTCTTACCTTCGAGCAGCATGTGCGCTCCTTTCGAATCAGCGGGGCGCACCTCATGCCTCGCGCGCCCATATTGCCAAGAAGGATACCCGTTCGCACTCCCGGCATTCAGACGCCTCCCGCGTACGGCACCCCGCCTTTCGGCCATCGGCGGGTCATCGCTCGACCATCGCCAAGCCCGCCCCGTCGACCTGCCCATCGACCGCCCTGCCCGTCGCCCATCGGCGGGCCACCGATCGGCCATTGACGCGACGGCGAGTCTACGACTCCTCCTCATCGGCGACCCCGCCCCAGCACCGCGGCGAGACGCCCGGGCGGACCCCCGGCCCCGCCTATTGAACCTTGCGCGCGAAATTCTCGTACTGCAGCGTCGCCATCTGGTTGAGCGCGCCCCGGTACGGGCTCTCGGCCTCCAGCGCGTAACGCAGGCCGTCCGCACCCCGATAGCCCAGCAGGTTGACCGCCGGCACCTGCGCATCGAGCACCAACTGCGCCTTTTGGTAATCGCTGAGCGGAGCGCCGATGCGGTACAGCACCTGCGCGGCGAGCTGGGCGGCGCCAACCTCGGCACGCACATCGAGCGGCGCGCCGGCGACCTCGTAGTTCGCCCAGACCATGTACGTCGATTCATAGGTGCGCATCTCGTGCAGGAAGGGGTCCTCCCCCGGATAGAGCGCATCGTTCAAGGCCCCGGAAAAATTGGGCTGATGGTCGCCGAAGAACACGAGGACGACCGGGCGAGACAGCCCGCGCAGGCGATCCATGAAGTACATCAGGTCGCTGTCGGACATGCTGATGCACGCCAGGTACGTGTCGAGCTGCCCCAGCAGGGCCTCGTCCGCCACGCCGGCGGGAGCATAGCGGACGACATCCTCGGCGGGCACGGAGCCGGGGTCGTAGCCGCTGTGGTTTTGCATGGTCAAATCGAAGATGAACTGGGGAGCATCGTCGCCCTCCAGCAGCTCCAGGATCTTGTCGTACGTCGCCTTGTCGCGCACGCCGGCGTGATAGCTCTCCACCTCGCCAAAGTCGTCGATGGACAAGAACTCGCCAAAGCCGAGCTCCGGATACACGCTCGAGCGATTGTAGTTGCTCGGAAGCTGCGGATGCATGGCGGTGGTGGCGTACCCGAGCCCCGCGAACTGCGATGCCAGGCTGTCGACGCCCGACAGGTCGTAGAGCTGATAGGGGTATTTTCCAAACCCGATGAACGCGGAGCTGTTGCCCGTGAGGAATTCGAACTCGGTGTTGGCGGTGCCGCCGCCCATCACCGACGCCATGAGCGTGCCGCGCATGAGCGTGCCGGTCAGAGAGTTATAGCCCTCCGGCCCCGTATAACCGGCGGCGCGAAGCCCCTCGTAGAGCGACAAGTCGGTAAACGTCTCGTTCATCACCGCGATGACGGTGGGGCGCACCTGCTCGAACTGCTCGCACGCCGCCAAGCGCTCGGGCGCGGCCCCCATACCCATGTCGAATTGAGCAGCCAGCTCATCCTCGAGCGCCTGGGCGCCCTCGCTCGTATAGCCCTCGGGCACGGGAATCGCGAAGTCCTGCAGCAGCGATATGAAGCTCGGGACAAACCCGCACGAACGGTACGTCTCGATGGGTTGCCAACGGTCGTACGTAAAGCCCAGCGCCTCATCGATCGAGACGGAGCGGAAGAGCCCCGCGCAGCCCGCGCTCAGCGCGGCGCCGCACGCGACGTTCACCGCGATGTTCGCCATGCGGGCACGACGCGACGACACGCGCCCCGGCCACACGAACGACAAAAGGCACACGCATACGCCCACAACGCAGAACACCCAAAAGATCTGCGGCGTGAGGATGAAGTCGTAGGCGCCGGCCACGGCGGCGGCGGTGTCGAGCGCGAGCAGGTCGCTCGGCAAGATGGCCGCGCCCTTGAGCTGGACCACGAAATGCTGCGCCACACCAAAGCCCGCCGCTGCAATGGGGACGAGGCACATGAGCACGCCCGAGCGCTGCCCCAGCGCATACGCCACCACGCCAAAGCCGGTGAGCAGCAGCGCGGTGAACGCGACGAAGCGGACCGGGATGCTCCCGGCGAGATCGGACCAAGCAGCATCGACCATCAGAGCGGACGCGATTGAGACTCCCGCCAGCACCGAGACGTCACGCCCTGCGCGGATTCCCTCGGCCGCCGGGCGCGGCAGCGACTCGATCCAGTCGAGAACGGGACGACGCGCCAGCGTGCACAGTCCGCAGGCGGCCTGCACGGCGGACCATACCGCCATATCGAGCGCCCCGATGCCGGCGTCGAGCCACCCGATCGCGCACCACACCGCGATGAACACGAGGTATGCGGCGAACACGAGCGGCCACGCCACCTGGCCCGCGGACATCCGGCGACCCAGGCGCTTGACCCACCAGAAGGCGTACCCCGCCCCGGCGGCAAAAAGGGCACAAGCGAATATCAGCGGAATCACCGCGAGAGCGGGGCTGGCAGTCTCAACCATCGGCATCCTCAATACGCATGTGCGCCGCGCGCCATCGATCCCGACCGCGCGCTCGGCACATAATCACACATTTCCCAAGATTACTAATCTGTCATGCGCGGCACACGAGGTCAACACCGCCATGAGGAATACCCACTTGTCAACAAAACGGCAATGCGGCGCGCAGCCCTCAGGCACTGGGCCCCAAAACGCCCCGCTCACCGCTGCCCCCATGCACCATCCGGGCCAAAATCGACGCCAGACGGGTACAATGGGGGCGTTTCACGTCACGCGAAAGGAAGCGCATATGAGCTGTGAGCATGCAACGGCCGCGGGCGGGCAAACCGCCCCGCAGGAGTTCGAGGAGAACAACCTCTCCGAGGTCAAACGCGTCATCGCCGTGTTGTCCGGCAAGGGCGGCGTGGGCAAGTCCCTCGTCACCGGGTCGCTCGCCGTCGAGCTGGCGCGCGCTGGCCACAAGGTCGGCATCCTCGACGCCGACATCACCGGTCCCTCCATCCCCAAGATGTTCGGCATGAGCGGGCGGCACGCCATGGGCCTCGGCAACCTGCTGCTGCCCGAGATCTCCGACCACGGCGTCAAGGTCATGTCGAGCAACCTGCTGCTCAAGAACGAGACCGACCCCGTGCTCTGGCGCGGCCCGGTCATCGCGGGCGCCATCCGCCAGTTCTGGAGCGAGACGAGCTGGGGCCCGCTCGATTACCTGCTGGTCGACATGCCCCCCGGCACCGCCGACGTCGCCCTCACGGTGTTCCAGTCCCTACCGGTCGACGGCATCGTCATCGTGACGAGCCCCCAGGACCTCGTGTCCATGATCGTCGCCAAGGCGGTGAACATGGCCGAGAAGATGAACATCCCCGTCCTGGGTATCGTTGAGAACATGGCCTACGTCGAGTGCCCCGACTGCGGCAAGAAGATCGAGGTCTTCGGCCCCAGCAAGCTCGACGCCGTCGCCGAGCAGTACGGCCTGGAGATCTTGGGCCGCCTGCCCATCGACCCCGCCCTCGCCGCCGCGTGCGACGCCGGCGCCATCGAGGATGAGCTGCCCGCCGGACTGCTGCCCGACGCCCTCGCCAAGGTCGCCGGACTCCCCGAGCACGTCGAGCCGACCGGCTCCGACGACGCCTCGGCATAGCCGCCGTGGACGCGCCCTCCAATTCACACCGCACGACGCGCGCGCCGCTCTCCCCCGCGGAGGGCGGCGCTCCGCTCATGGACGTCGTCGTCATAGGGGGCGGGGCGAGCGGCCTCGCCGCCGCCGTCACGGCCTCGCGTGCGGGCGCGCGCTGCTGCGTCCTCGAACAGGACGTCGAATGCGGCCTGCGCCTGCTCGCCACGGGCAACGGGCGCTGCAACATCTCGAATGCGCAGCTCGACCCCCGTCATTTTAGGCACGAGGACACCGTGCGCCACGTCTTTGGCGATCATGCCGAGCGCGACATCGCCTCGTTTTTCGAGGGGCTCGGCCTGATGCTCGCCGAGGAGGACGAGGGCCGGCTCTACCCCGTGACGCGACGGGCCGAATCCGTGCGCGACGTGCTCCTCAACGCCTGCGACCGCCTGCAGGTCGACCTGATATGCGGCGTCGAGCTCGTGCGCGCCTCATATGCGGACTGCTGGGAGCTCACCCTGAACGCGCCCTCCGCGCCGCTCTCGTTCAAGCCGGGTCGAGACGCCAAGGCCCATATCCGCAACGCGCGCAAGGCGCTCGCCGCCGCGCCGCGCACCGAGCGCACGCTTCGCGCCCGCAGGGTCGTCATCGCCACGGGTGGGCAGTCCGATGCGATCTGCGAGATCTTTGGGATCCCCCACCTTCAGGAGCAGCCCGTGCTCTGCCCCGTCTCCTGCCGACTCGCGCCCGAAGGCGCGCGCGAAGCCGACGCCGTCTCGCTGGCCCTCGAGCACCTCGACGGGCTGCGCGTCGAGGGCATGCTCTCCCTCATGCGCAATGGGGCCGCCATCGCCTTTGAGCACGGCGAGGTCCTCTTTAGGACCTACGGCATCTCGGGCATCGCCGCCCTCAACCTGTCGCGCCGGCTCCAGCCCGGCGACATCATCGACCTCGACCTGTTCCCCCATCTGAGCGAGGCGCAGCTGCTCGACCTGTTGCGGCGGCGCGAGCGCGATCTCGGAAGCTTCGCCGGGAGCGCCCCGTGGCTTGACGGCTTGGTGGCGCGCCCCCTGGCCGCGCTCGTCTGCCATCTCGCCAACGGGTCGAACGACCCGCTCGCCCGGTGCGCCGCCGTCCTCCATCGCCTGCCCCTGCGCGTGCTGGGCACCGCCGAGCACCGCCAGGCCCATGTGCATCGCGGCGGCATCCCCCTCTCCGCCATCGACCTCGATCGCTTTGCCGTCACACGGCGCCGGGACGGCAGCCCCGTGCGCGACCTGCACGCATGCGGAGAGGCCGTCGACATGGACGCCGATTGCGGGGGATACAACCTCGCCTGGGCGTGGATCTCGGGCATGCGGGCCGCCGCGTGCGCAGCGAAAGGAGCATCATGCTAGAAATCTCGGAGATCTCCTGCTCGCTTACGGAGGGAGCCTCCGAGCGCGGATGCATCGCCGCCTGCACGCGCGAGACGACCCGCCTGCTCGGCTGCCGCCGTCAGGACCTGTCGCGCGTCGCGCTGCACCGCAAATCAATCGACGCGCGCAAAAAATCAAACGTGCACTTCACCCTCAGCGCGCGCATCGATGTCGCCTCGGGCATCGACGAGCTGCGACTCCTCGAACACGTCCCTCCCCGCGACGCGCGGCGCGTTCGGGCCGTCGACGGCGCCGAGCCCTCATTCGAGCGTCCCCGCAACGCCGCCATCGCGCCAGACGCAGACGAGCGCCCCATCGTGGTGGGTGCGGGATGCGCGGGGCTCTTTGCCGCCCTCACCCTCGCCGAGGCGGGCCTTGCGCCCCTTCTCATCGAGCAGGGGGACGACGCGACCAGGCGCACGAGCGCCGTGCGCCATTTCAACGCCACCGGCGAGCTCGATCCTGCGTCCAACATCCAATTCGGGCTGGGCGGGGCCGGCACGTTCTCCGACGGCAAGCTCAACACGGGCACCAAAAATCCCCTGCATCGCCTCGTCCTGCGCACGCTGGTGGAGGCGGGCTCGCCGCGCGACATCCTCTGGGACGCCAAGCCGCACATCGGCTCGGACGTCCTGCCCGAGGTCGTCACCAACATCGTCGCCCGCATTCGCTCGTGCGGCGGAGAGGTGCGCTTTCGCACGCAGGTCACCGACATCGAGCTCGATGCGCGCGGCGCCGTCCGCGGCATCACCGTGACCCACGAGGGCCGCGCCGTGCACATCCCCGCCCGCGCCGTCATCCTCGCCTGCGGTCACTCCGCGCGCGACGTCTTCGCCCTCCTCAAGCATCGCGGCGTCGCGCTCGAACGCAAGACGTTCGCCATGGGCGTGCGCATCGAGCACCTGCAGGCCGATATCGACCGAGCGCTCTATGGCACCGCCGCCGGGCACCCCGCCCTTGGCGCGGCGCCCTACAGCCTGGTCGCCCACCTCGATAACGGGCGCAGCCTCTTCTCGTTTTGCATGTGCCCCGGCGGCGAGGTCGTCGCAGCGGCATCCGAGCGCGGCGGGGTCGTCACAAACGGCGCGAGCCTCAATGCGCGCGATGGGCGCAACGCCAACGCCGCGCTTTTGGTCAACATCACGCCCAGCGATCTGCCCGGCACCGACCCCCTTGCCGGCATCGAGCTTCAGCGAGCGTGCGAGCGACGCGCCTTTACGTGCGGCGGCGGTGCGTATCGCGCGCCGGCGCAGCTCGTCGGCGATTTCCTGCAGGGACGGGCAAGCACGGGCCCGGGCCGCATCGCCCCCACGTACCCGCGCGGCGTCACCTGGGGCAGCATCGATGAGGTCCTGCCCGCGCACGTCATCGACACCCTGCGTGAGGGGCTGCCGCTCCTTGGGCGCAGGCTCAAGGGCTACGACTGCCCCGATGCCGTGCTCACGGCGCCCGAGACGCGCTCGAGCTCACCGGTCACCGTCGTCCGCGACCGCACGTCCTGCGTCTCCGTCAGCACGCCCGGTCTCTACCCCTGCGGCGAGGGAGCGGGATACGCGGGCGGCATCATGAGCGCCGCCACCGACGGCATCCGCTGCGCCCGCGCGCTCATCGACGCACAGCGCGCCTAAGAGAGCGCCGCGCACATTCCGCATCGCCGTAAGAAGAACGCCGTCCCGGCACCAGGCCGAGACGGCGTTCACCATATAGAGCGACCAGATGACCGGCAGAAGTCCTTACGCCGCCGCGACCCCACTCGCACGCACCGACAGGCTCACCGAGGCGTACACAAAGCCCCAGCCGGCGATGTACAGCTGCAGGGCGGCAAGGGCGAGCATGCCCGCGGAGCCGGCCAGGCCGAACAGGCCGGCAAAGGAAACCGCGAGGACGGCGAGCGCGCCCACCAGCTGCGCCACCCAGTGTCCGGCGCCGCGACGGTCCATCTCAAGCGCCGTGAGCACCATGTACAGCGCGAGGAATATGCCCAACGCCGAAACGCTCACCGAAAAAGACGAGGCGGCGGGCGGGAAGTTGAGCGCCCACAGCCCGCCTGCCAGCAGCACGACGCCCGCGACGGGCTCGACGCCGCACAGCGAGGACGGCGCCGCGGATGCGAACGACCCGATGAGCGACAAGGCACCGGACGCGATGGCGAACCAGGACAGCAGCTGCTGCAGGCGGACGAAATCCGCGTGCACCCATGCCGGGGAAACGAACAATGCCGCACCCAGGACAAAGCAGCACGCTGCCATGGCGACATGGCTCCACGTCAGCCCGCGCAAACGGTCGAATATCATATCGAAGTCAGTCATGGCCTTCCCTCTCCAGCGGCCCTGAGCCGCGATTTTCCCGTGGGTAAGTATACCATCCTACTTCTTGAACCGCGCACCTTGGCGTTTGCGGCCCGAGGCGAACACCGACCCCTTGCGGGCGCTCTTGCGCAGGGCCTCTATCACCTCGTCCTCACTCGTGCCCTCCGCCATGGCCTTGAGGCTCACCACGGCGTCGCGCAGGCGCGCGGCCTCCTCAAAGTCCATGGCCTCCGACGCGGCGCGCATGTCGTCCTCCATGGTCGCGATGACGCGCGCGAGCTCCTCCTGGGGCAGCTCCGACAACTCCTCCGCCAACCGCTCCCCCATCGAGGCGGCGCCCTCAACACCAGCGTCGTCGTCCGCCGCCGGCGAGAAGAACGCGCCATGGCCCAGCGTGTCGCCGCGCGAACGGTCCTTCTTGCCCACCGTCTCCTCGGCTTCGGCGATAAAGCTCGAAATATCGCTGATCGCCTTGCGCACGGTCTTTGGCTTGATGCCGTGCTCCTCGTTGAACTGCATCTGGATCGCGCGGCGGCGGTTCGTCTCATCGATGGCCTCGCGCATCGAGTCAGTCACCGTGTCGGCGTACATGATGACCTCGCCTTCCGCGTTGCGGGCCGCGCGGCCGATGGTCTGGATGAGGGACCGCCGATTGCGCAGAAAGCCCTCTTTGTCCGCGTCCAAGATCGCCACGAGGGACACCTCGGGCAAATCGAGGCCCTCGCGTAGGAGGTTGATGCCCACCAGCACATCGATCTTGCCCTGGCGCAGGCTGCGCAGGATCTCGACGCGGTCCATGGTCGCCGTATCCGAGTGCATGTAGTTGACGCGGATGCCCGCATCGAGCAGATGGTCGGTCAGGTCCTCCGCCATGCGCTTGGTGAGCGTCGTCACCAACACGCGCTCGTGTTTGGCAACGCGCGTGTTGATTTCATCGATGAGGTCGTCGATCTGACCGTGCACGGGGCGCACGTCGATCTTGGGGTCGAGCAGGCCGGTGGGGCGGATGATCTGCTCCACGTTGTTTTGGCTCACGCGGAGCTCGTAGTCGCCGGGCGTGGCGCTCACATAGATGAACTGAGGGATGCGCGCCTCGAACTCGTCAAAACGCAGGGGCCGGTTATCCAGCGCGGACGGCAGGCGGAACCCATGCTCCACGAGCGTGACCTTGCGCGAACGGTCCCCCTCGTGCATGCCGCGGATCTGCGGCACCGTCACGTGGCTCTCGTCAATGATGCAGAGCATGTCCTTGGGGAAGTAATCGATGAGCGTGAACGGCGGCTCACCGGGCTTGCGCCCGTCCAGATGACGCGAGTAATTCTCGATGCCCGTGGTAAAGCCCATCGTCTCCAGCATCTCGAGGTCGTAGCTCGTGCGCTGCTCTAAGCGTTGGGCCTCCAGCAGTTTGTCGTTCGCCTTGAGCTCGCCCACACGGACCTCGAGCTCCTCCTCAATGGACTTGAGCGCGGCCGTGACCTTGGGCTTTTCCGTCACGTAGTGCGATGCGGGCCACACCGGGATGGCGTCGTACTCGCGCAGGATCTCGCCCGTCACCTCGTCGATCTCGGCGATCAGCTCCACCTCGTCGCCAAAGAACTCAAACCGCAGGGGGTGCTCGGCATAAGGTGGGTACACATCGACCACGTCGCCGCGCACGCGGAACGTCCCGCGCGCGAGGTCATAGTCGTTGCGGTCATATTGGATGTCGATGAGCGCATGGATAAACTCATCGCGCTCCAGGGGCACCTTCTTGTCGACATTCGGGGCGAGCCCGGCGTAATCCTCCGGCGAGCCGATGCCGTAGATGCACGAGACCGAGGCGACGACGATGACGTCGCGGCGCGAGAGCAGCGAGGCGGTCGCCTGGTGCCGCAGCATCTCGACCTCCTCGTTGATGGACGAGTCCTTCTCGATATACGTGTCGCTTGACGGCACGTAGGCCTCGGGCTGGTAATAGTCGTAATACGAGACGAAATAGACGACGGCGTTATGCGGGAAGAACTCCTTGAGCTCGCTGGCCAGTTGCGCGGCGAGCGTCTTATTGGGAGCCATGACGAGCGTGGGCTTACCCAGCGCCTCGATGGTCTTGGCCATGGTGAACGTCTTGCCCGAACCGGTCACGCCCAACAGGACCTGATACCGGTCGCCATCCTCGACGCCTTTGACGAGCGAGGCGATCGCCTCGGGCTGATCGCCGGACGGCTGGAAGGGAGAGACGACCTCAAACGCCGCTGCCTCACCCGCCACGCCAAATCGACGCAACTCGCCGCCCACACGCTCAACTTCAAAATCCGCCATATCGAACCATCCCGCTATTACCCGTGACTCAAGCGCGAGCCTGAGTGCCGACACTCCGCGCCATACAGGGTACGCCAGGACGGGCGGTTGCGCTAGCTAAAGGCCTGCGGATAGAGCTCTTGGTAGCGCGTTTGTGCCATGGACACGCGCACGAGATACGCCTGCGTCTCCGGGAACGTGATTGCGTTGTGCAGCAGGTCGTCCTCCTGCGCCCAAACATCGACGTTGCCCATCCCGGCGTTATAAGCCGCGATCGCCTTATCGGTGACCCCGTTGAAGTACGCGAGCAGGTACGAGAGGTACGCGCAGCCAAACTCGATGTTCACAGCCGGATCCTCCAGCATGTCCACCGAATACCGAGTTCCGTCGACCAAGCCCTTGTCGATCATATCCTGCGCGGTCTCCGGCATAAGCTGCATCAAGCCGACTGCCCCCTGATGTGAGGACGCATGCGGATCCCAACTCGACTCCGACCGTATGACGGCCGCCACCAAATACGGGTCGACGCCATGCGCGGTCGCTGAGGAGGTGATCTCATCCTCATACTCGAGCGGATACATCGATTTAAAGACGAGCGACGGTCCAAAGGAGTAGACAAAAGAGATGGCGCCGAAGAGCAAAACGACGAGTAAAGGCAGGACGCGGTACCACGTCAGCAGTTTTACGCCCCTACGCATGGGTACCCGCACCATCGAGTCCCGTGATGCCACGCTCCTCAATCCACTCGTCAAGGCGGACAAACAATGAATCGTCGCCTGCCGAGTTATCGATGACGTGACACGCCATCGCAATGAGCTCATCATCGCAGGGCTGGACGGAGGAGCGTGCCTCAAAGTCATCAGCGCTCATCCCCCGCTCGAGAGCGCGAGCGCGACGGATATCCAATGGAGCATGAACCGCAAGCACGTCATCCGCCAAGCCGAATGCATCAGTAAAGGAGGCGGCTGCGGAGACCTCGACGACCGTGAGGGGATACTCCGGGACGACAGTGGAGCAGCATTGCACGGGCAAGAGCACCGTGCTCAGGTGATCGAGCAGAACCGGGTGGACGATGGCGTTGAGGGCCGCAATGGACTCAGGATTCACGAAGGCGCGAGAAGCCAAAACCGAAGAGCGAATAGCGCCGTACTCATCGAGGACATCCCAACCGAACTCATCGGCAATCGATTGGACGAGCTGAGATCCAGGTACGTACAGGTCCTTGGCCATTGCATCCAAATCGATGTGACGGGCGCCACGCGAGGCTAGATATGCACAGGCAGTCGACTTGCCCGAGGCGATATTTCCAATAACGAACACGGTATACGACATGGAAAGCACCTCCATATGCAAAGAGGGGGAGCGATGCGCTCCCCCTCCCTGTCTCGCCTGTGGACGCAAGGCGAGAGCCGTCCACCGGTCAGCGGCGCCCTGCTCTCCCACGGGCTTCCCCCGCAGTACCATCGGCGCGGTGCGGCTTAGCTTCCGGGTTCGGAATGGGACCGGGCGTGCCCCGCACGCAATGGCCGCTGACCGGTGGGCGGCTCTCGGGCCTCCCACCCGGGTGACACGCGCGTGCCCTGAGGGCCGCACAGCGACTTCGAGAGACGGATGAGGGATAAACCTGACCTTGACGACGCGACACCTTAGATACTTTTAAGTATGGCGTCCCGCCGGTCGGATGCGGGTAAGAGCTCGGGCTATTAGTACCGCTCGGCTGAGGGGCTCGCGCCCCTTGCACCTGCGGCCTATCGACCAGGTAGTCTACCTGGGCCCTTACCGAAAAGGAGAACTGATCTCGGGAACGGCTTCCCGCTTAGATGCCTTCAGCGGTTATCCGCGCCGCACGCCGCTACCCAGCCGTGCCGTTGGTCGACAACTGGTTCACGGGAGGTGCGTCCACCCCGGTCCTCTCGTACTAGGGGCAGCCTCCCTCGATTCTCCTGCGCCCGCGGAGGATAGGGACCGAACTGTCTCACGACGTTCTGAACCCAGCTCGCGTACCGC
>ERZ894232.397-NODE-397-length-59009-cov-11.286630_pt1 | contig 59009 bp, 58 predicted proteins | sample MGYA00380296_ERZ894232 | MGnify/ENA primary metagenome ERZ894232 (study PRJEB32331, sample SAMN06328433) | human gut metagenome | biome: human gut microbiome; feature: stool | host: Homo sapiens | collected 2014-08-14 ...
ACCCTATTCCTCATATCTTTTTATTCTTTTGTCCAATATGTATTGTAGTGCTACAAAAACAGGAAGCAACAAATTTTCTATGACTATGGCATCTGGCAGTTGAGGTTAGTAAAAAATAGAATGAGCGATACTTGGTTTTATGGCTGGGTATCGCTCATTTGCATATGCGAAAAACTTCTCTTTTTTATGAAAAGACAGTTCTTGACTTGTTGAAAGCACAATTCTGGAGTTGTCAAAAGCACAATGTAATAATACTGATATAAATAATACTGAGTTTAATAATACTGATCCTTTCCTGTCCGTTCCAGAATGGAGTTAACGTGATATTAATATTTATCCCAAAGTCACGATTAAGGTATTTTCTTGATAAAAGTACACTTGCACTTGATTTTATCATTGATTAGGTGATAACTGATTATATTTGAGTGAAATAATACAAAATTTCAGACCTATTTCGAATCAAGGCTGATCCGAAATTGCGATGGATATATTCACAATTTGTTTACCACTAAATTCCCAGTCAGACAGTAGAAAAATGATGACAAGAGAATGTGTGGATGCTATAATATTTGCAGGTAAATGTTGCAATTCTATTCTGTCCTTTAAAATATGGAAATTAACTATGCATAGGAATATGAAACCATAATCAAAGCTGCATAGTTCATTATAAATAGATACGATACACTAACATTGATAGGAGGCGTGCCATGAAAATTAAAAGATGGTTAGCGTCTTTTCTTGCGGTTAGCATCTTGTTAGGAGCAACCCCGGGAACAGTCGCTATGGCAGAGGGCTTGGATACAGAGTCTGTCATTACACATCAACACACCGATTCGTGCTACCGGCTCGAAGAAAACTGTATCCACAATCATACTGATGAATGTTATCCAATAATAGAGAGCATTCCAGAAGAAGCATCACCCTCAGACGCTCAGTATTCAGAACCAACTGAATGTACTCATGTATGTAGTGAAGAAAACGGGTGCATTGTAAAGGTATTGGATTGTCCCTATACCACAGAAGCATCCCCAGAAGACTTTACTTCTGATACTACGGAGGAATCTATACCGGAAACAATCCCAGAAGCGACACCGGGTAATGCAGTCCCCCCCCCCCGCAGGAATGTACTTGTACGGAAAAATGCACTGTAGATCATACCAATTCTGATTGCCCCATCTGCAAAGATGACATTACTTCATGTGCTGCGGAAAAAGCAGAATCTATTGTTATTAATGCATTTGAGGAATTATCTGAGGAAATTACCGAACAATGGGTGACGAAAGATACCGCAGCGGAAAACCTGGTTCTGCCAAAAGAACTGAATGCTACCGATGAAAACGGTCAGACAATTCTCGTTGAGAAAATTGTTTGGGAACACAAAAAAATAAATAGCGAAAACCAAGATCAGGAACGATACCTGTTTACTGCAAAACTACCGGAAGGCTATGTACTGGCTGAAGGCGTAACCACACCAACTATTACGGTGATTGTGGAAGGTGCAAAAGGAACCCAAATTCTTTTTGAAAATGGTATCCATTACATTATCGACCCAGATTATCCGGATCATAAGATCACTCTATTCTGCATGAACAATAAGTTGCATTGGCCGCACCATACAGAAGATATGGGGGAGATTCAGGTTCCCGGATACACTGACGGATATCTGACCCCGGATGATTTCAAGTCGCAGAAAGAGTATGAAGAGTGTATGCGTCGCCTTTCTAAACTGCTTTATGCGGGATACCCCTATAACGGAGAACGGCTGTACCAGATTGTAACGAATTCTTCTGAATATACGCCAACAGAAGCTGAGTTTAATCAGATGCTTATTGTCCCGCCTGTGTTGCAGACAGCATATCCTTATTTAGGTCATCATGACTTTACTTATGCAGACTGGGCAAACGACAATAAGGAACACATAGACTATCTTCGCAAGTTCATTGGAGATGCGATCAAACTTGGAAATAGCCAAGGTACGACCACAAACGGACTGACAGCTACTGATATTTATGCCATGCCATTTTATAAGGCTGCATTTAGCATCATAAACTGCAACAATGATACACCTTTGGAAGCTTTTCAGTTCTATTATGGTGCTTCGTATTTTGTCACGGAGGAAGAGGCATATAATGCGACGCAGAATGCAGTCTGGCATTTATTGCATGAATACAATATTCCAGACAATAATATTAATGCATTAAATTCTGAGTTAGCAAATGTTCTGTATACCTATTCTGAACGTGGCGGTCTGCTGGATTACAAACCAAGTCTTTCTGAGATTAAGTTGTCCGGGAACCTTACCTTTACCTATAATCCTAAAGACGGTATGTGGCACAGCAGCCCTCTCCGCTTAATAGAGCCAGAAGAATATCGTGGTTTATATCATCTGATTTTACCGGAAGGTATGACTGCTCTCTACGATAATCTGACCTATGTATATGGAAATGAGGAATATGAATTAGTTAGTGACCATCAGCCGACCGAGGGAGAAGCTTTTGGAATTGAGGCTGAATTCGTATGGCTGGAGGAATTTAAACAGTATTCCCCGTCTCCGGATATTGAATTTGAGGGCAAGAAATTTCAACACATGATTGGTGCGGTTATTCATAATGAAACTCTCACAGCTAATATTCCAATCGCTTCTGCTCGAATTGGCAATGTATCGATCACAAAAACTGTCGTTGGAGAACAAAACTGTCCAACGGAGTTCCAGTTTGAAATGAAGCTGCCGTACCATCAAGGTGTAAGCGGTTTGTATGGTGATATGGAATTTAACAGGGGTGTAGCTACATTCAGCCTAAAAGCTGGTGAAACAAAAATTGCTCGTAATCTTCCTGGTGGAGCACATTATGTTATCAGGGAATTGGATTCTCAAGGTTACCATGTAGGCAGCATTGATTCTGAGGGTGATGTGCCGATCAGCGATATTCAGGCAGTTACTTTTACAAATACACGCTTACCGGATTTGACTATTGCAAAGGTCGTTACCGGTTCTGCTGGAGATCAGACAAAAAAGTTCAATTTTGCCATTGAACTGAAAGATCAGAATGGAAACCCGGTGAGTGGCGAATATGCGTATACCGGCTCTATTTATCCAGGTCATGAGAACGAAGCAGCCAAACCGGAAGATGGTGTATTGCAATTTGTTGATGGCAAAGCACAGATTCAGCTTTCTCATGGGCAGCAGATTACCATTAAGGATTTGCCCTATCAGAGCAGATATACTGTAACAGAAACAGATCAGGACGGTTACGATACCACCTATAACAAGGGAGCGAAACCGGAAAATGATTTACTGGACGAAGATAAATCCGTTTTTGTAGAAAACTATAAGGGTACGACGCCTCCACAACCGACAGGCACACTCAGCGTGTCAAAAACTGTTTCCGGTACGGATGGAGATATGCAGAAGGAGTTTATTTTTACCGTAAAGCTGAGCGATACGAAAATCAATGGTATTTACGGCAATATGGAATTTAAAGATGGTATTGCTTCCTTTACCTTGAAGCATGGAGAAACTAAAACTTCTTATGGTTTGCCCGTTGGTGTTGATTATAGTGTAACTGAGAGTGACAATGCCGGATATACGGTAACAAGTACCGGAAGCACTGGAACTGTTCAAAGCAACCAGACAGCACAAGTTCATTTCATCAATCATCGAGATAAACAAAAACAAGAAGGTGGTATTTGCGTATCCAAGACAGTTTCTGGCTCTGGTGGCAGTACCTCAAGGAATTTTACATTCACTGTTGAGTTGAGCGATAAAGGTATCAATGGTGTCTATGGAGAAATGACATTCAAGGATGGTGTAGCTTCCTTTACATTAAAGCATGGGGAAAGTAAAATTGCTTCTGGACTGCCTGTTGGGATTGCCTATACTGTGACCGAGAGTGATAATGCTGGATATACGGTAACAAGTACCGGCGATACTGGAATAGTTAAAGCTGGCGAAATACTTCAGGTTATGTTTGAAAACTATAAAGGCAGTAGCGGTGGTGGAGGTGGAGGTAGTCATCATGACAACACTCAACTCACTGTGAAAAAGGTCTGGAAGTTGGATAATGGCGGTAATCCCACCGATTTTATAACCGTTGTTCTTATGCGTGATGGAAAAGAATATCAGACAGTTGAACTGAATGCGGAAAATGGATGGGAATACTCATGGAGGAATTTGAGCGACCGTTATGATTGGAGTGCAAAGGAAATCAATGTACCTGACGGCTTTACAGTCACAACTGAGCAAAATGGTATGGTTGTCACCATCACTAATGATGATATACCAACACAATCTGTTGATCCAGATAAGCCAATAACCCCAACCGATCCAGATAAGCCGACGAACCCCACTCATCCGAGCAAGCCGATTGAACCGACCACTCCGGATAAACCAGACAAGCCAGGCAATCCTGCACAGCCGGAAACTCCAAATCCCCCGGACCAGCCAGAGGAACCACATCTTCCGCAGACAGGGCAACTATGGTGGCCGGTAATTGCACTGCTTGGTGCTGGAGTTCTACTTGTGCTCCTCGGTATCTTTGGAAAGAAGCGTTATCATGGGAAATACTCTGCGTAAAATATGTATGGTATCAGGGCTGCTGCTAATTGCAGCGGCCCTTTGCCTTTTCGTTTATAATAAGCGAGAGGCAGAATCAGCGGCGCAAACAGCAGAACAAGCATTACAGGAAATCTCTGATGTTCCCCATGTGCTGGAACAACCTCAGGAAAGCGAAATACACTCCATCATTCCAGATTATATTTCTGATCCTACAATGGAAATGCCAACTGTGGAAGTGGATGGGAACTTTTATATAGGCATATTGGAAATCCATGCCCTGGAGTTGTCCCTTCCTGTCATCAGTGAGTGGAATGATACCCGTCTAAAACAAGCTCCTTGCCGCTACAAGGGTTCGGTCTATTTGGACAATTTGATTATTGCAGGGCATAACTACAAAAAACATTTCGGCGGCTTGAAAAACCTTCAAATCGGAGATACGATTACATTTACCGATATGGATGAGCATTGTTTTTCCTATACAGTAACTGCCTTGGAGGAATTGGATGGAACAGCGATTGAAGCAATGGAGTCCGGTGATTGGGATTTAACGTTGTTTACCTGCACGATAGGTGGAAAGAAAAGAGTCACTGTTCGTTGTAAGAAAAATGTATAAAATAAAAAAGCAAGTATCATGAAATGCAAATTTCTTTTATACTACTTACCTTTGTTTGTTAAAATTGTCGATTATTTATAGCTTGCAAAATCGGCAAGCAGTGTAAACCTGTACAGGTTCACCCATTTTCTCGATTTTCCCTCTGGGTCAATCTTCGCAAATTGCTTGTTGGGGAAGCATCCCCAATCCCCTTTGAACGGTATCTGCGATACCGGCTACTCGTTCATTCTGAACGCTTTTGTAGATACTACTTCTGGACAAATTGTCCAGAAGTAAAAACTGTTTTTAGAAAAAGCTCTGATGCAATTTCTACCGAAACGAAAAATATTTCTTTAACGCAGTTCTGCATACTTGTTTTTTCTACAACTATCCAGTAGAATAGACATAGAAAACAGAATATCTGTTCGAACTCAATTTTATAGTTTTGTGGGATTACCCGATTTAAAGTCTTACATATTTTTGTGAGGATAAATTCTTCTTCACGTTGGCTGTTACATAGAACCATCAGAAAAGTGCATGTGTTATTGTACTTGTTTCTTGATGCTCTGTGTGACAGCTTTTTTATTTTTCTTCCACCCAACTTGGGTGGAAGTTAGCAGACAACACACGAAGGAGGAAATAAATGACTCACGAATTTGATTTTGATGTAAAACACGATGATTACAAGGAGTGGTTCAGCCAGATTAGTCACGCATCGGAAAATATTTATCTAAAATTTTCTGAGCCAGACCCTTATGCAAAATGCGTTCGTTCTCAGGAAAGCTCAAATAGAATATCTGCCAAAACAGATGCAGACGGAAATATCCATGCAGATAATCTCTCTGCTTACTGGATACCACAACTTACACTTCAAAAAGAAATTGGAGGTACAGTTTATACAGTTACCGGATACTATGAGGGCAAAACAGATTTTATTCGCAAGTTAGAGCGAATGACTGTTGATAGAATGCGCAGAGCCATGGAGGGTGACACCGATGACAAATAACAATTTTTTTGATACAATAACCTTGACTAATCAAGAACTGCCAGTTGCCCCTATGAAGGAGGAAACAGAAGTGTTAAGGGCAACAGATAAAATAACCGCTTTATATTGCAGACTCTCCCAGGAGGATGCGCTGGCTGGCGATAGCAATTCCATTGTGAATCAAAAAAATATCCTGCTTCAATATGCAAAGGATAATCGCTTTCCGAATCCCACTTTTTTCGTAGACGATGGCTACAGTGGTACTACTTTTGACCGTCCTGGTTTTCAGAAAATGCTGGATGAAATCGAATCCGGTAATGTGGCAGTATGTATCACAAAAGATCTATCCAGACTTGGCAGAAACTCTGCCATGACGGGCTTGTACACCAACATTACATTCCCGAAATACGGTGTTCGCTATATTGCCATCAATGACAATTTTGATACCAGCGACCAAAACGGCATGGGGATTGATATGGCAGGTATCAAAAACTGGATCAACGAATTTTACGCTCGTGATACCAGCCGCAAAATCAGAGCCGTCAATAAGTCTAAAGGTTCTCGTGGTATCCCACTGACTACTAATGTCCCTTACGGGTACATAAAGAACCCGGATAATCCGGCTCAGTGGCTTGTAGATGAAGAAGCTGCCATTGTGGTGAAGTATATCTTCAAGATGGCAATGGAAGGACGTGGACCAAGCCAGATTGCATCGCAGCTGACCAAGGAAAAAGTACTTACACCGACAGCCTACAAGCAGAAACAGGGATTAAATACCCCACAGGCAACACCTGAGAATCCAAGCAAATGGCACCAGACAACAGTCCGAAATATTCTGGAGCGCAGAGAGTATACCGGCTGTACCGTCAACTTCAAGACTTTCACCAATTCTATCTGGGACAAGAAAAAGCGAGATAATCCTGTAGAAAATCAATCCATCTTTTACGATACTCACGAAGCAATCATCCCGGAAGATATCTTTGAAAAGGTTCAGGTGCTGCGACAGAATCGTCACCGCAGAAGCAAGACCGGAAAAACAAGCTTGTTCTCCGGTTTGGTCTATTGTGCTGATTGTGGCGAAAAGCTGTACTACTGCACAGCCAGCAATTTCGAGAAGAGACAGGATTTCTTCGAGTGTTCCACACATCGTAAAAACGATGAAAAATGCAAATCCCACTATATCCGAGCAGTCGTTTTGGAAGATATGGTGTGGATGCACATGGAAACAGTCATCAGCTATATCCTCCGCTATGAAGCTCACTTCCGTGCAGTTGTTCAGGAAAGTATGAGCATGGAGAGCAAGGAAAAGATTCAGGCATGGAAAAAACAGCTTACACAGGCTGAAAAGAGAATTTCAGAGTTGGACAGGCTGTTCGTGAAGATTTATGAGGATAATACAAAAGGAAAGCTGTCTGATGAACGTTTCTCTATGATGAGTGCAAATTATGAGGAGGAACAGAAAAAACTCAGAATGGACGCTGTAGAGCTTCAGAAGAGCATTGAAGATCAAGAGCACCAGAGTGAACGGCTGGAAAAGTTTATCCGAAAAGCAACACACTATCAGGATTTAGATTCGCTGACACCGGATGCTCTGCGAGATATGGTCAGTGCTATTTATGTAAGCGCACCGGATAAATCTTCGGGCAAACGTCAGCAGAAAATCGAAATCTACTATGATGGTGCAGGCTTTATTCCGCTGAACTTATTGACGCAAAGAGAAACGGCGTGACTGGAGTCACGCCGCACTCTCCCTGTAAATCTGGATTTTTTAATTTTACTGTTTTATGAGCACCGTTGTAATGGGATGGTTTTTTTGTTTTTAGAGGGGAAGACTTTTTTCTCTTACTGCTGATGAACCAATCGGGTCTGTTTGGTTTTAGAAGGCTGGGAAATTTTACAATTTGTGCAGGTATAAATATTTGTGATTTGCTTTTCCTCTTTTCCATCCATCTTGTTGGGATAGCCGTGTTGACACAGTACATATTCAAGCGTATACCAACCTGTGTCCACAGAATCTGTCAAATACAGTTCCCCTGCTTCACATTTTGTACACTTCATTCCGGTCGGCTGCATCTGCGCTTGTGCCTGATCTTCAGCCTCGGCACCGGCGAAGGCAGAAATACCCATCGCTGCCAACATACCGACAGCCAGAACAACTGCCGATAGATTCTTCCATTTTTTCATGGAAATCGTCCTTTCTTTTGATTTGTCCTTTGCCGTATCTTTGGATAGCAGAGAAGACAGCCAAACAGCTGTCTTCTCTTGTGGGTGAATCTAATTATACCGTTAACTTAAACGTGTACTGCTTATGATTTTTTAAATCATCCTCCGAAAATTTCGGGAAAAATTTTTGCGACACTTCTTTTCCTTCTTTATTAACATATTCGACATTGACATAATACTGTTTCAGAGGACCATGCAGGCAGTAAGTTTTTCCATCTTCATTTGTTGGAAGAATATATCTCTGGTCAGAAAAAGAAAATTTTACATTTTTAATAGGATTTCCATTTTGATCCACTGCGCGAAAAGTTACCTTATCTTCCACTTTTTCGATACTCTGCGCTGGAGTTTCTTTTTTCCATATAAAAGTGTATTCTCCACCCTCTTTAAAAGAGCGTGCGCTACAAGTCATACTTTCTCCACTGATTGGGTTTTTCAAAACAAAGGTATTGACTTGCTCAAGAATCTTATAACTTGGGAGCGATACCGTTGCAAACTCTACTTGTGATTTTCCATATCCATCTGTTGTTGGAAAAAGCACGAGGTCAGAATCAGAAACAAGTCCCGGAACTGGATTGCCTTTTTGATCAATCACCCGAATCGTTGCGGTCAAAAGTTTTTCCGCAAAGAGATCGCTTTCCGACTGTACAGGTGGTTCAACCGGAGGCTCCTCCAATGTTGTTTTTGCCGCAAAGGCAGGGAAGGAAGAAGCCAGCATCATCGCTGCGCAAAGGAGGGCGCAAAGTTTTTGTTTTTTCATAGAAATCTCCTTTCTGTCCGCTTGACTTGTTATTTTACTCCTTTCGGAGTTCCTTGTCTTCATCATACACGATTCGATTCTAAAAAGCAAGTGGATTTTAAAATAAAGCTGTGTTTGATTTCATAAGAAAACAATACGCAAAAAAGCCAGCCCGTTTGGGCTGGCTTTTTGTCGATTCGATTTGCCTGTGTCAGGGATGGCACAATTAGATAATCTGGTTGCTTCTGTCCTTGAGGACAACGTCGTGGCTGCCGCCTTCGACGATGGAAACAGAGGAGACCAGGGTCAGTTTTGCTTTTTCCTGCAGCTCTGGAATGGTCAGCGCGCCGCAGTTGCACATGGTGGAGCGGACTTTGCTCAGCGACAGACCCACGTTATCCTTGAGCGAGCCTGCGTATGGAACATAGGAGTCAACGCCCTCTTCGAAGGACAGTTTCTTGTCACCGCCCAGGTCGTATCTCTGCCAGTTTCTTGCGCGGGCAGAACCTTCGCCCCAGTATTCCTTCATATAGTTACCGTTGATGTTGACCTTGTTGGTGGGGCTTTCGTCAAAACGTGCAAAGTAACGACCCAGCATGATAAAGTCGGAGCCCATTGCCAAAGCCAGGGTCATGTGGTAGTCCTGTACGATACCGCCGTCCGAGCAGATTGGAACATAGATGCCGGTCTCTTTGAAGTATTCGTCACGGGCTTTTGCTACCTCAATTACTGCGGTTGCCTGTCCACGACCGATACCCTTCTGCTCACGGGTGATGCAGATAGAGCCGCCGCCGATGCCGACCTTAACAAAGTCTGCGCCTGCTTTTGCCAGGAAGAGGAAGCCTTCGCGGTCTACTACGTTACCTGCGCCGACCTTAACGGTGTCGCCGTATTTTGCACGGATGAAGTCGATGGTGCGTTTCTGCCACTCGGAGAAGCCCTCGGAGGAGTCGATGCACAGTACGTCTGCACCGGCTTCTACCAGAGCAGGTACACGCTCTTCATAGTCGCGGGTGTTGATACCGGCGCCGACTACATAGCGTTTGTGTGCATCCAGCAGCTCGTTTGCATTTTCTTTATGAGAGGAGTAGTCCTTGCGGAACACAAAGTATTTGAGTCTCTGGTTTTCATCCACCAGTGGCAGAGAGTTGAGCTTGTGCTCCCAGATGATGTCATTTGCTTCCTTCAGGGAGGTGTTAGCATCTGCCATGATGAGGTTTTCGAACTTGGTCATAAACTCGCTGACCGGAGTATCCAGGCTCATTCTGCTGACACGGTAGTCACGGCTGGTTACGATACCGACCAGTTTGCCGGTAGCAGTTCCGTCCTCGGTAACAGCAACGGTGGAGTGACCGGTTTTTTCTTTCAGCGCCAGGATGTCCTTGAGGGTCTTATCCGGGCTGATGTTGGAATCGCTGGTAACAAAGCCTGCTTTGTAGCTTTTTACTCTTGCAACCATTGCTGCCTCGTCAGCTACCGACTGAGAACCATAAATAAAGGAAATACCGCCCTCTTTTGCCAATGCGATTGCCATTTTATCGTCGGATACCGACTGCATGATCGCAGAAACCAGCGGAATGTTCATGGTCAGTGGGCACTCTTCCTGACCTTTTTTAAATTTTACCAGTGGGGTTTTCAGGCTGACGTTCGCCGGAATGCACTCCGAAGAAGAATAGCCCGGTACCAGCAGGTACTCACCAAAGGTATGGGACGGCTCATTAAAATAGTATGCCATAATCTTAACGCTCCTCACATCAATTTAAAATTTGTTCCTGACAACACAGCTTATATTTCTAATTATGATACTATAAGCCTCCAATAATTTCAACCGCTATTTCGACAAAACAGCACTGTGAATAAATTTTGCCGGTGACAGGCTCGGCTCTTACTGGAATTTGCCACAAAGCATACAAAAAAGGTATTATTGTCTTTGACAATAATACCTTTTTCTTTTTAGTCCTGTTTGGTGCAGGCGTCGATAAATGCTTCAAAAATACGGGAAGAGATGCTGTTGGAAAGTCCCAGAATCTCAGGGTGCCACTGGAAGCCCATCACAAACTTTTTGTCCGGGTGATAAACTGCCTCGATGATACCGTCGTCTGCTACTGCCATGCTGCGCAGTGGCTCGCCCAGCTTTTTGACTCCCTGATGGTGCAGGGTGTTGACACCGATTTGCAGCAGACCCTCGCTGAAGGTGTGCAGAGGGGTGTCGCGGATGACATTGACCTTGTGTACCTCTTTGTCCTTGTCTTCATCCGACGAGCGGCTGTGCTCAATCTTGACACTGCTCTTGAGCTGGGTGTTGATGTCCTGGTACAGAGTTCCGCCGGTTGCCACATTCAGCACCTGAAAACCTCTGCAAACACCCAAAACCGGTTTGTTCATCTCGATTGCCTTCTGCATCAGTGGAATCTCCAGCGCATCGCGCTCGGGAGCCAGTGCGCCGCAGCAGTCCATCAGCTCTTCGCCATACAGACCCGGGTGGATGTCCGGTCCGCCGCTGAAGATCACGCCATCCACATGGTTGAGGATTTCTTCAACGTCCGCTGCACTGACAGTGCCCTCCAGGTTGTTCAGCTGGATTGGGATACCGCCGCACGCGCTGACACAGTGGATAAAGTTCGGGAAAACATAGCAGTATTTCTGTTCTTCCTGATTGGTATTTCCTGTTTTCGGTGTAATTGCAATGATTGGTTTTCTCATAGGTTAAACCCTCCATTATATTGTTTGGGCATCCGGTTGGCGGATCGCCCTTTGATACACGCTTTTTCTATCTCTATTTTGAATGATTTTTTCCCTTTCGTCAACACCCAAAATAACGGTCTATTGATACAGATGATGCGGGTCGGTCTGTTCGAGCAGATATAAAATGACCGCTGCGGCAAACTCCCGCCAAAAAGCGGAAACAAACGCCAGCTCTCCCAGATTGCCACCGCCCTGCAAAAAGCTCTTGATGCGCTCGCAAATCAGCAGCACCAGAAAGGCTTTGTCCAGCTTTTGCAGCTCTTCTCCCATCCGACGCAGGTCTGCACCTGCCTCCAGATGGATGGGACGCTGTGCAGCCTGCTTTGCTGCACCCACTGCCCGCATCAAAAAGTCACCAAACTCATACTCCTCGTCCGGCAGCAGTCCCATCGCCTGACCCAGATATTCCGCTGCCATCATCATCTGGCGAGACATAGTAAAGGCGGTCGGCTGACCGGTGCGGATTGCCCGCTTGCGGAACTCCCGCAGCATCCGACGCAGCAGTCCTCCATGGATGGCAATGAACACCCGCTCATCCCGCTGCCTTGCCTGCTCAAACAGCTTTTCTGCCTCTTCACGCAGGCGTGCGGTATAAAAGAAGGCGCTGTCCTTGACAAAGGCATACAGCTGACCATCTGCTTCCCCAAACGCTTTTCGGGTATCCAGATAGCCCAGCTGAATATTTTTGCGGGCAAGCTCCCCATCGAATTTTAAAAAGGAGCCCAGCGGCCACAAGCTGTAAATCTGGATGACCTGCTGCTGTTTGGCGCGGATGCGGTGCATAATGCCAATCGACTCCAAGTCGACCGCAATGACCCGCTGCGCACCCATCTCCAGTGCCAGATTCACCGGCATATTGTCGTGGTAACCGCCATCGATATATTTTTTTCCGTCGATTTCCTTTGCCTGAAATGCCGGAAAGCAGGCGGCAGAAGCCAGCAGATATTCCCGCAGCTTTCCCTTCGGGATGTCCTGCTTGTGCAGCTCCAGCGGCTTTAAGATTGGATATTCCACCGTTACCAGCGCAAAATCGACCGGTGACTGCCAAAATTTTTCCTCATCCAGCAAGGAGGCAACGAAGCTCTCCAGCGGGGAAATATCCGCTCCGCCCTTGGTCAGTGCTTCCTTTGCAAACGCCTTGCGCAGTCCGCGGTCGTCCAAATCCTCTTTCCCTTCCAGCATATCCCCCAGCACCTGCTGTGAGGAGATGTTTTCCCACACAGCCAGTGCCTTGTCGTACTCCTGCTGCACCATCAGCACACCATTGAGCGCACCCACCGAAGTGCCGGTCACCAGCTGATAGTCGATTCCCATTTCCCGCAGCGCCTTCCAGACGCCGATCTGATAGGCTCCTCTGGAACCTCCTCCTGCCAATACGATTGCAGTTTTATTCATGCAGTCCACCTCTTTTCAATCGCTTCCCATTTCCCGCTTTTTGTTCTATTTCGTAAAGAAAATAAAGTCTTTCCTTTTCTATGTTCCTTTTACAGGATGTCTTTTGCGTGGTATGTGTAAAACTAAAATTTCTTACCTCTTAAATTCATACCACAACTCGACCTATTTTACAAGAACAAATTCCCTATTTGCAGTATATTTTATCAGAGTTGCACAAAATATCGCGCAATCTTATGGAAAATGGGCGGATTGTATTCAAATTTAAAATATGATAATATTTACTTTATAAAGAGTGTTGTTTCCATCCTGCAACCGCAGAATGTACGAAACAGCCATTTTTTTATAGTATTTTCATGCAATTTAAGGAGGGATTTTATGAAGCATCGCATCGTTTCTGTCACCGACCCAACCAGTAATCCCGTCTCCGTCATCGTCACGCTGGCGTGGCCGATTTTTATCGAGCAAATTCTGGTATCGCTGGTTCAATCGATTGATACCGCGATGGTCGGCTCTCTGGGAGCAAATGCTACCGCTTCGGTCGCCATCAGCCAAAACCCAATCAACCTGATTAACTCGGTCATTCTGGCTTTGGGCGTCGGATTTACCACCATGATTGCCCGTGCTGTGGGTGCGAAGGAATATGACTATGCACGGCTGCTCATTCGGCAATCGATTGTTGTTGTATTTTCTCTGGGCATCCCGCTTTCGGCGCTTTGCTTTGCCCTGTCCCGTAAGATTCCTATTTGGATGGGCGCTGCTCCCGAAATCCTGGATGACGCACAGAGCTACATCCGCATCATCGCCTTCTCCATGCTGTTCCGCGGGCTGATGATGGTCCTGACAGCAATCTACCGAGGGTTCGGGGATACCCAGACCCCAATGATCATTAACATCGCCATCAACCTGACCAACGTTGTCGGCAACTTCCTGTTGATTTATTCTCCGCGGCAAATCACCCTGTTCGGTACCACCTTCCCGATGTGGGGAGCCGGTATGGGCGTCGCCGGTGCTGCACTTGCAACCACCTTCTCTCAGGTGATGGGCTCTCTGGCACTGCTTGCCATCTGCTTTACCCAGCGTTCCGGTCCAATGCGCATCTCCCTGAAAGAGAGCTTCCGTCCCAGCCGCGATACATTGCGGGAGGTTTTCCATGTCAGCCTGCCGGTCATGTTTGAGCGTTTCACCATGTCCAGCGCCTTTGTTGTCACCTCCAGCATCATTGCCACTCTGGGTACCGTTTCGCTGGCTGCCAACTCTCTGGCAGGCCAGGCAGAATCGCTGAGCTTTATGCCCGGATTTGCCTTTGGTACGGCAGCGACCACCCTGGTCGGTCAATCGCTGGGCGCCGGCAATGAAGAACAGGCGCGCCGCTATGTCCGCATCACCGGTCTGATGGGCGCTGGCGTCATGTTCTTTATGAGCTGTGTGCTTTTCTTCCTGTCCGACCGCATCATTGCCCTGTTCACTCCCGACCCTGCCGTCATCGAACTGGGCGGCAAGCTGCTGAAGATCCTGGCGTTCATCCAGGTTCCGCAGATGTATGCGATGGTCTACTCCGGTGCGCTCAAAGGTGCCGGTGACACCCGCAGTCCCTTCCTCATCACCCTCTGTTCGATGTGGGGTGTGCGTATTCTGGGTTCCTTCATTCTGATTCGGCTGCTGCACAAGGACCTCCCCTGGATGTGTGCCGCCATGTGCTTGGACAACGTCGTTCGTTTCTTCCTGTATCTGCACTGCTACCGCAAAGGAAAATGGGTGCATGCTTACGAAAAGCACGAATCCCGCAGCAAACAGCGTTCCAAGGAGCAGGCTGCTGCCGAATAACACCCGTCTCTCCGGCGTTCTGTGTTATAAAAACACAGAACGCCTTTTTATTGCGCAAACAGCCGCTGCTTAATCTGTTCGGAGATACGCTCGAGGGGGTCGATTTCCTGCTGCCAGTTTTGTTCCAGCTCCTGAGGACTGACCTTGAGCGCCTGACACAGCCGCTGCATCGGTCCAAACAACGGCAGCCTTTTGCCCTCTTCATACGCCTCAATGCTGCTGACCGATAACTGGGACAGCTCTGCCAGCTGTCGTTGTGTATAGCCTTTCTGGCGCCGGATGGCGCTTAAATTTTCTGCAAACATCTTCTGCTTCCATCCATCCCTTCCATCGAGTATGATTGGTTTTTTGCCAGCCTTATTATAACATATTTTGTGTATTTTTACAAGTTGAATTCCACACAATCATCTGATATACTATTTAAAAACACACAATTTATTTGATATTAAGGAGGCTTTTTATGCGCAACCAGATTCCCAGCGACAAAATCGACCACTATCCCGATCTGCTCAGCTGCTTTCGCGGCGGAAGCAACCAACGGCAGCGGGAGGAATATCGCCGGTTTTTATACCGAGCCATCAAAACGCAGTTGACCCAGCGGCAGAAGCAGGTCGTTATGATGCACTTTTTTGACGGGCTTACCCTGACCGAAATCGCCAAACAGATGTGCGTAAACAAGTCTACTGTTTCCCGAACATTATCGCGGGCACTCGACCGGCTGACCGACCTTGCACGATTGTACTTCGAATTAAAATAAAAACACAGCAGGAGGGCGGCATCTGTACAGATGCCGCCCTCCTGCTGCAAAAAACTTATCCCAAAAAGTAAAATAAAATTGCCGCCTGAACCAGGATGATGAGTGGGATGCCGACCACAAAATACCAGTGCTTGGTCTTGTGACGGAAGGTGAACATCCCCAGATACATTCCTACGCTGCCACCCAAAGCAGACAGCAGAAATAAAACCTTTTCCGGCACCCTTCTTCTCTGGCGCTGCGCGGCAAATTTGTCCGCACCGCAGATACTGAAGGTCAAAATCGTCATCGCATAGATGTAAAAAAGCAAAACCTTCTGTCCCATCCTCATTCCTCCTTTTGCTCCTGTTGTCCCCTATTCCTGCTCAAACAGCTTCTGGACCCGCTCCCATGCCGCTGCTGCATCGTGATAGCCATTTTCATACGCCGCCTGCAGCTTGTCCACATCCTTTTCGATGCGGTGCAGCACCATCGGCTGACTGGGTTGGATGATGACCGCCTTGCCCTGCCGCTCCAGCTGCTGTGCTGCCTGCAAGCTGTGATTGTAGTCGATGTGCCGTTGCTGCATACTGTTGCAAAGCGCAGGATAACGGCGGTAGCGCAGCCGAATCAAAGGCATCAGCTTGTTCGGCTTCTTGACATACCCCTCATTCTGGGTCAACACGATCACCTGCTTTTCCAAGCCGTCCTGCATTGCCTGACCGACCGGAATCGAATCGGCAATGCCGCCGTCCAGATACTGCCTGCCTGCAATCTCCTGCATCGGTGCCAGCAACGGCATCGAGCTGGAGGCAATCGAGTCACGAATCAGGTCATCGCCGTTTTCTCTGGAAAACCAGTGGCAGCGCCCGGTGGCACAGTCGGTAGCTCCGACCTTTAAGCACATGGGCGAGGCATAAAAGGTATCGTAATCATACGGGATATAGCGCTCCGGGATTTCATAAAAAGAAAACTGCCAGTTGAAGATGGAACCGGTTTTCAGCAGCTGACCCACTCCCATATAACGCGGGTCATTGCAAAACCGCTTTGCAATCTCGATATATCTTCCCCTGTCCTGCGACAGGTAGTTGAGCGCGTTGCAGGCTCCCGCCGAAATGCCGTAGACCGAGGAAAACATCGCCTTGCGGTCGATGAAAAAATCCAGGACCCCTGCGGTGTAGACGCCGCGAAAGCCTCCGCCCTCCAAAATCAAAGCTCCGTGAAACAAGCTTCTTCTCCCTTCCTTCCTCTGTGCGGCTAATCTGCCAAGAAGGTCAGTCCGATAATCTGCGGACCGGTATTGATGGTGATTGCTGCTCCAATCTTATAGATACCCACCGGCGGATAACCGGCTATCTTTTCGCACGCTGCTGCCAGCTCCTGGCTGGCAGGGGTGTCCCTTGCCACCAAAATCATGTAGGGGGCATTCTCCTGTTTTTTACTGCGCTGGGCAGCAAACATCTTTTCCATACTGGAAAGGATGGCTGCATTGCCGCGCACCTTTTCGACAACACTGGTGGTTCCGACTGCCGAAATAACCGGGCGCAGACCAATCAGCTCCCCGACAAAGGCTGCGGTACAGCTGACCCTGCCGGATTTTTTGACATATTGCAGGGTGAAGGGACTAAAATAGATGCGGACTCGGTCAAGGTAATCGCGGATATAGGCAACAACCTCTTCGAACTCGGCGCCCTGCTGCGCTTTCTTGCACGCCTGCATCAGCGGATAGCCGTATCCCACCGTATAGCAGTTGGAGTCGATGACCTCGATGGTCATGGCTCCCGGATGCTCCTCCAAAAAGGCGTCCTTTGCCATCAGTGCCGAGTGGTACATGGAGGATGCGCCCGAGTAGATGGTCAGCACCACCAGATGGGTGTAGCCCTTCTCCCACGCCTGATCATAACGCTCCTGGAAGGTGATGGACGGAATGTGCGAGGTAACCGGAATCTCCTTACAGCGCTCAATCAGGTCATAAAATTCTTCTGCGGTAAAGCTTTCCCTCTCGTAATAGCCTTCTCCGTCTGCGGTGACCGGGATGGGCAGGATGCACAGGTTGTCCAGCTGCGCTTCCTCCTGCGGTGGGATGTCACAGGCAGAATCGGTGATGAAAAAAATCTTCTGTTCTGTCATAATTTCTCCTTTTAATCAAACGAAATCGGGTCATCCCAGCAAAACTGATGCAGCTGCCCTTCATTTTGCAGCGCAGGGAATCCCCATTGACGCAACGTCTCGTACACAGCGATGGCAACGGTGTTGGACAGGTTCAGGCTGCGCACCGGTCCAATCATCGGCAGGCGCAGACAGCTGTCGGGATGGCGCAGCAGGATGTGCTCGTCGATGCCGGCATCCTCCCTGCCAAAAATCAGGTAGCAGTTGTCCGGGTAGCTCTGCTCGGAATAGACCTTTCTTCCCTTTGTGGTAAAAAAGAAGAGCGAGTCGTCCGAATGCTTTTCCAAAAATTCCTGTGTATTCTCATAATAGGTGATGTCCAAATAGTGCCAGTAGTCCAGACCGGCACGCTTGAGTTTTTTGTCGTCGATGGAAAATCCCATCGGTCCTACCAGATGCAGACGCGCTCCGGTGCAGGCACAGGTGCGCGCAATATTACCGGTGTTCTGGGGAATCTGCGGCTCAAACAGCACGATATTCAGCCGCGGCTGATGTGGTTCCAAGATATTCCCTCCCTCAAAAGTAGCTCGGAATACGATATGAAATGGTATTGTTCACTATATATTTGTAACAACTGTTATATCTTTACTATAATAAAACATTTTCCTCCTGTTTGTCAATTAAAATAGAGGGGGTGGATTCAAAGTTTCTTTTCTTTTTTACCATTGATTTCGACACACTTTTTCGTTAAACTAAAATGTAACAGTATGAAAGCCATTTGGCTTATCATCGAACGAGAAAGGAACTGTACAACACAATGGGACAGATTTACAACAGCAAAAAACTGATGGATGACATCGCGCGCCTTCAGTCCTCGCACGATCTCATCGAACTGCTCAGCGGCATTCAGCAAAGTATGGCAATCTATGAATCCGGTATTCAAGAGGTTTTGACCAAGCTGGAAATCTTGCAGCGGGACGCACGATTCAGCAAGCACAACCCCATCGAATCAATCAAAAGTCGCGTCAAATCCCCGATGAGCATTTTGGAAAAGATGCACCGAAAAGGCTTTCCCATCTCGCTGGAATCCATTAAAACCAACCTCAACGACATCGCCGGCATCCGCGTCATCTGCCCTTTTATCGAGGACATCTATACGGTAGCAGATATGCTGACCCGACAGGATGACCTGAAGGTGCTAGAGAAGAAAGATTATATCCAAAATCCAAAGCCCAACGGCTACCGCAGCTACCATCTGGTGCTGAGCGTACCGGTCTTTTTGTCCGACCACAAGGAGCTGGTGCGGGTCGAGGTCCAGCTGCGCACCATCGCCATGGATTTCTGGGCAAGCCTGGAACATCAAATCCATTACAAAGCCAGCCACGAAGTCCCGGACTGTGTAGTTGGCGAACTGCGCGAGTGTGCGGACATCATCTCCCAGACCGACCAAAGGATGCAGCGCCTTTCCAAGCAGATCCGCTGTATGGAGGACAAAAAGGACTAAACGGAGTCGTGATTTTCGGCGATAGAAGGAAGCCAATTTTTATAGAAAATTTCCTTCGGAAAATTTTCTTCCCAAAAATGAATTGTAATTTTCCTGTAAATTGGGTATAATGAAGCCTAGAAGCACAAAGATGCTATCAACATTGTAAAGGGGTGTAGCTTCCATGAAAAAAAGCGTGCTGATTTCTTTGATCGCGCTTGGAGTTTCCCTGGTGGGTCTGGTGATTGCACTGGCTGCCTGGATGCGCAAGAAAAAAGAACTCTGCTGTGACGATTTTGACGATGACCTTTTGATGGACGACGACGATTCTGAATACATCGCCGCACAGTATGTCGAACACGCAGATGAACCTCTCGCCGACGAGGACACCTCGTCCGATGAGGATGACGCTGAATAAAACGATATGCAAGCTGCCTCCTTTTATTATATCGAAAGAGGAGGCAGTTTTTTGTTAGATTTTCTGTGTGTTTTGGTTTCTTCTAATTATTTGTTATAATTTTTTGAAAAAAGGGCTTGCATTTGTAAAGCAAATATGGTATTATAATTAGGCACTGAAAAATAAATATCGCGGGATGGAGCAGTTTGGTAGCTCGTCGGGCTCATAACCCGAAGGTCGTTGGTTCAAATCCAGCTCCCGCAACCACCAGACGGAGTCTGGACGCAAATCGCGTCTGGACTCTTTTCTTTTAACCCGGCAAGACGCTCGCGTTGAAAGCCGTTTCCAAAACGTCTACTCCTTCCAAAAAAGACTTATCGTCTGTTGACGATAAGTCTTTTTTGCGTGTTTTCATCGTTGTTCCGAATAACAGCAGAGAGAACAAATTGGATTGATTTGGACGTCACACGGGCGTCATGCGCTATCAGTTGGTCGTCGCCAACCTAAGGAAAAACCAATAGAGAGCTTTCTATAAAACAAAAATAAAAGCTCTTGATATTCTGTCATCTTTTGGTTTTTTCTAATAATTATCTTCATTATTCTTTGTCAATATCTAGCAAAAGCCTGTTCATTTGATTTAGCGTTTTAAAGCAAATATGTGAAGGGTCGACAAATATTGCGGTGGAAGCACTTGAAAATATTTACTTTTCGTTCATTTTTTATTGTCATTATTGACACAAACTTTTTTATCTGCTATGATTCAATGTGCAAGTGATATGGCTTTGTGTGTTTTTTCATCTGCCACTTTTAAAATCAGAACAAAATATTTTTGCAAAACGGAAAATATGCGCTCGTTGCTTTGTATTCCATGGTACAAAACAATGGGCGCATCCATACGGATGGGCAAAATTTTTTGTAAGAGGTCTAAGGAGGATATAATAATGAACAAAACAGCAACAAAAGTGCTGGCTCTGTGTGCAGCTGCTATGATGACTCTGACTGCCTGCACTGGTAATGCACCTGCTACCGAGGAAGAAAAACCAAGCGATGCTGCTTCCACTGAAACCAAAGACGAAGCAACAGACAAAAAAGACGAGGACAAAACTGCTGATGCTGCTGATGTCACCGGCAAACACGAAATCACCGATCTGGTGCTGCCAAAACTGGCTCAGAATGAATTGACTACCTTCAACATTCTGCACAGCGAAACCAACGAAGACTTTGAAATTCTTTTCAACCTCGTTGAAGGTCTTCTGGAAAAAGACAGCCTTGACAAACGTCATCCATGTGTTGCGACCGAGTGGGGTACCGAAGACGGCGGTCTTAACTGGACCTTCAAACTCCGCAACGATGTAAAATGGGTTGACATGAACGGCAATGTGAAAGCGGACTGCGTTGCAGACGACTTCCTGACCGCTCTGGAATGGACCCTGAACTTCCACAAAAACGACTCCATCGGAACCTCTATGCCTTGCCAGATGATCAAAGGCGCACAGGAGTACTACGATTACACCAAAGGTCTGTCCAAAGAAGAAGCTTATGCTCTCACCGCTGGTGAAGGTTCTAAATTCCGTGAAATGGTTGCTGTTGAAGCTCCAGATGCCTACACCCTGCACTACACCTGCACTGCTGAAAAACCTTACTTCGATTCTCTGATGTCTTACACCACCGGTATGCCAATGTCTCAGGCTATGATCGACGAACTGGGCGGCGTTGATGGCGTTCGTGCAATGAACAACGAGAACATGTGGTACAACAGCTGCTACACCATGACCTCTTATCTGCAGGGCAACGAAAAAGTTCTTACCAAAAACCCTGAATACTGGGACAAAGACTGCTTCCTGTTCGACACTGTTACCATCAGAATGGTAGAGTCCAACGACGTTGCTTACCAGCTGTATCAGTCCGGTGAAGTGGACTACGTTAAACTCGGCGAATCCATGGTTAAAACCATCAGCGAAAATCCAAACCATGAATTCCATGACTACCTGGTTCCAGACGTTCCGGCTGCTTACTCCAACCAGTTCCATTGGAACTACGACAAACATCTGGAAGATGGTTCCGAGGATGTAAACTGGAACAAAGCAATCGCTAACGAAAACTTCCGTAAAGCAATGTACTACGGTCTGGACCTCACCGACTTCCTCCGTCGTGAAAACACCCTTGATCCACTTTCCTGCCAGAACGATACCTTCACTTGCGATCGTCTGAGCTACACTTCTGACGGCAGAGACTACACCGACCTAGTAAAAGAAAAAATCAACCTGCCAAAAGAGCCAAAAGTAGAAGGCAAGCCAACCCGTTATGACCCTGAAAAAGGACAGGAATACAAAGCAAAAGCAATGGAAGAACTGACCGCTCAGGGCGTTACCTTCCCGGTTGAACTGGATTGGTTCGTTAAAGGTGGTAACCAGCAGGCTCTGGACATGGCAAACGTTCTTCAGACTGTATTCAAAAACTCCCTCGGCGATGACTTCATCACTGTAAAAATCAACCAGTACGTTTCCAGCATCAACCAGGAAGTTCGTACTCCTAAACTCCAGTCTGTTCAGACCAGTGGTTGGGGTGCAGACTACAGCGACCCTGAAAACTACCTCACTCAGATGGTAAACGACAGCGATGCTGCATGGTATGCAACCTCCTTTGAAAACATCAAAGACCTCCCGGAAAAAGATTACAACAAAGAACTGATTGCACAGTTTACTGAATTTACCAGACTGGTAAACGAAGCTGTTGTTATCACCAAAGATATGGATGCACGTTACGATGCTCTTGCAACCGCAGAAGCTTATCTGTTGGAGCATGCTCTCGTAATGCCTTCCAGCACAACTTCTTCCTTCGCACTGAGCCGCTTCAATACTCAGGGTGAATGGGCAAAAGAAAAAATCAAAAACTTTGAAACTTGCAAAGACGGCTACACCTATGAAGAAATGGTAGCTATCAGAGAAGCAAGAAAAGCAAAATAATTGATTTTACTTTCTGTAACAAACGGAGCGGTTCCCAAATGGGAACCGCTCCGTTTTTCTTTCCGGCTAAATCCTCTTTCTCTGTAACAACCCTTGTGCTTGTACCGGTGTATTTTCTACCGTTATCTACATCCTTTTCAACCAACTGTTGAGCAGCCGGGTAAAAAACTATCTCCTTGCGTTATTGAAGCTTCTTTCTGTAATTGATATACTGATTAACAGAAACCGGTTTTAAAACAAAAAGGAGGTTTTTCCATGATAGATGCAGCCAAAGTAGGCAGACAGATTGCAGACCTGCGCAAAGTGAAGGGCTTGACCCAAAGCCAACTGGGAGAGCGGTTGAACATCTCCTTTCAAGCTGTTTCAAAATGGGAGCGCGGCGAAACTCTGCCGGATGTTGGGATTTTGCTGGACTTAGCCAAGGTGCTGGAAACGACCGTTGACCACATCCTCAACGGCGGTCAACGGATGATGGAATATACCCGCCGGGTATCGGTTGCCCAGATTCGAGAGGGAATTGAATGCTTTGTACACATCGGCGAATTGCTTGGTAAAGATAATCTGTTTTACATCGGAGCGATGGAAGGGATCGACCAAAAGATGAACATGGAATTTGAAAAATATCTTGCAGACCCGTACACACGTGAGGCAATGATTGCCGAGGCTCTGGTTCAAAATATCGCCGGTGGTGCTTATGTGGATTTATCTGATGTCCAACGCAGCTTTCAGCATCCGCACTGGGTCAAAACCGTTTGCGAATACGCACAAAAATACGGATTAAAGTAGGATATGCTTTCATTGAAAACACCACCGGAGGGAAGTCCTGTTAGGACTTCCCTCCGGTGGTGTTTTTCGCTTTTGATAGAGTTGCCGTTACTCCTGCGGTGTGACGCAAAGGAAATCCGGCTCCCTGCCCAGCTCGAACTGCACCGGCTGGGTGCGGGATTTTAATTGCTCCAAATCCACATACTGCACCCGCTGATTTTCATAGGAGGTCCAGTAGAAGCGTTTGGACTCCGCACACATCACCGAGGTGTAGATGGTGTAGTCATACGGGATGACCTCGACGTCGTACTCGGTGAGATGACCCTCCTGGCTGACCCGAACCATTCCGTTCGGGAAGGCAGCGCTTTGGAACAGGTGCATCATATTGGCTACCCCGTGCGCCTCGTCCTGACCTTTCACGCCAAATTTTTTGAGCATGGCAAGACGGACAAAGCGGGACGGCGAGCTCCAGTCGCCGGGCAGTCCCTGCATTCCACTGCCGGAGAAGCACTGGGACAGGCGATTATCCTCCAGCTCCCATTCATCGTAGTCCAAATCACGCAGACCAACGTAGTTGAGCAGGTTGGTGCGGTGCCACGGGTAGCCAGGACTGTTGGTCATGACGCCGACGGTGCTGCGGTAGATGTGCAGACCATCCACATCCGGCTCGATGACCGCCATCTCGCCGGTGCTGTCGGAAAATGCCCAGTGCAGCGACGGAACGGTTCCCAGCATCGGCTCGTGCAGCAAAGTGACCTGCTGCTGCAAGGTATCCACCACTTGCTGCACGCTGTCGCACTGTGCCAGCATATGGTAGACCACAAAAGGAGGCAACAGAGCGGTCGTTCCTTCCCGCACCTGCTGTTCAAAATGGGCAAATTCGCGGTAATACAGCTGACCGCCCATCAGTCCCTTCTCGTTGATGCCCTCATACAGCACCGGTGTGGAGGGAATCATCAAAAATCCGGTTCCTACTGCCGCATAGGCAGAGGTTCGCCGCTCCTGCTCACGCAGGTTATTTTCCATTGTCGTACCGCGCATATAATAGCTGGTGCCGCGCGGGATAAAGCTGATTTTGCTGCCCTGCGCCAGCCGGTTGAAGTCCATATTCCTTCCCCACAGATGCTTGCCGTCCTGTGTCTTCCAACTCAAAGCGCTGCATCCGGCGTTCATCATCGACATCAGCTGTTGTAGCTGTTCCATAGGATCTCTCCTTTATTCAAAATGGAGCGGTTGTCCGCAGCACCTTACTTCGGGTTGTACTCGGTGTCGTGCGGGTTGAGCTGCTCTTTGTCCTGCGGATAGAATTTGTTGTGATAATATCCCTGTGCCAAATAAACCGGAGCCAGTGGATTGTGTCCGGTGACCCTGTCTTTGACTGCCAGCGCGGTAATCGGTGCATCGGAATATTTGATGAACAGGGTGTCATGTCCGACACACAGACCGAGCATCAGATTGAAGTCGGTCTTCTGCTGATTCAAAAACAGCGCCTGTCCGATCGGATTGCACATCGTTTCGGTTTTGCAGCTGCCTCTAACCGCCTGCTCGTCGGTGATTCCCAAAAAGTCCTTGGTGATCGACCCGTTCTTGCAGATAATCGACACCACTTCAAAGCCGTTATACTCCAGGATGTTGACGACTTCCTGCGTTTCCTTGAACAGTCCGGTGCAGAAGGCAATTCCAATCTTATGATAGCCGCCGCGATGCAGGAATTTGATGATTTCAATGAGTCTGGTGTCCTGACAATAGCCTCCTGCCTCGGTGAGCGCCGCACAATAGGCGATGCGGTGGTTTTCCGGTTCGTTATACAGCTGTTTTGCCTGCTCCTTGACCTGTTCGTCCTTACTTGGGCAGTCCGGCAGGGTCTTGGTCATATCCTGCTTGGTACAGCCTCTCTGAAAACATTTTGCACAATTATACATTTTTTTATACCTCCCTGATTTTTTCTTCTATCCCTCGGCTCGTTTCCTCTGTTCTCATTATAGTACATTCTGCTAAAATGTCCAGCCCGTCATATTTTGGTTTTCCGGCACATAATTTTTATCAAACCGGATGAGGAGGGGTATTATGCTCGAAAATCTTCTGGACCGGGCGGTGCAGCTGTTGTGGGGACGCGGGACCATCGCCTTCACCCTGCTGTGCGGGCTTTATTTTACTGTCTTTACACACTTTCTTCCGCTGCGGAAGATCGGTCTTGTCACACAAAAGACGCTCGGTTCGCTGTTTTGCAAAAAAGAATCCAAGGACAGCGTCTCTCCCTTTGCCGCTGTCAGTACCGCACTGGGCGGTACGATGGGGGTCGGCAACATCATCGGCGTGGGTGCAGCGCTGGCGCTGGGTGGCGCGGGCAGCATCTTCTGGATGTGGGTCGGCGCGCTGCTCGGGATGATGACCAAATATATGGAGGTCTTTCTGGCGGTCCGATGGCGGGTGCGCCGTCCCGGTTCCCGCTCCTTCTGCGGCGGTCCGATGTATTACTGCGCGCGCGGCATCCCACATCCCATCGGCAAGCTGTTGGCGGTGCTGTTTTGCATCTTCTGTATCCTCTCGAGCCTGTCCAGCGGCAGCATGGTCCAGACCAACGCCATCGCCCAGTCGATGCAGCAGAGCTTTTCGGTTTCCCCTTCCCTGTGCGCTGTGGTATTGGTGCTGGTGTGCGGGTGGGTGCTGCACGGCGGCTGTGACCGTGCGGTGCAGACCTGCTCAGCTTTAGTCCCATGGATGTCCGCCCTCTACCTGTTTGGCTGCGGGATCATCCTCTTTCATTTCCGGCAGAATATTCCGTCTGCCTTTTCTCAGATTTTGACACAGGCGTTTTCCTCCGGCGGCATCGCCGGTGCGGCGGGCAGCGGGGTCGGATTTTTCACCTGTGTGCGGGTCGGCATCTCCCGCGGCATCTTCACCCATGAGGCGGGATTGGGCAGCGCCTCCATCGCTCACGCCTGCAGCGGTGCGGACAGTCCGGTCGAACAGGGCTTCTGGGGAATTTTTGAGGTGTTCTGCGACACCATCCTGGTCTGCACCATCACAGCACTTTCGATTTTGGCAAGCGGTGTCCCGCTGGGTGCCTCCGGTGCCTATCAGGCATTTTGCAGCGTGATGGGAAAAACCGGCGGCAGATTGCTGGGGATCTCTCTTTCGCTGTTTGCCTTTGCTTCGGTCATCAGCTTTTGTCTGTACGGTCAGCGCTGTGTGGAATATCTGTTCGGCGACAGCCGCCACGCACTTTTCCTCTATCGCTGCATTTTTCTGGTCGGGTGTGCCGCCGGCTGCTTTGCCCGTCTGCCGGTGGTCTTTGCGCTGGCGGATCTGCTGAATGCCTGCCTGCTGCTGCCGAATCTGATCGTTCTGCTGATTTTGTCCCCACAGGTCTTTTCTGCCACCAGAGAATATTGTCTGAAAGGAGCCACCCACCTATGTTCGTCTGTTCATTCAAACCTCGTTCCCTCTTCAAAAAGTTGCTGTGTGCAGCGGCAATCCTCGCGGCGGTCCTGCTGATTGCCTTGACGTTGCACCCTTTTGAGTCGCCTGCTCCGGTGCAGCCCACCGCCCAGCATGATACCTGCGTTCCTAATGGGCTGGCGCAGGTGCGATTTCTGCAAAGCTACGGCTGGGAGGTAAACGAACAGCCCTGTGAGATGGTGCAGGTGGTGATCCCCGAAACCTTTGGCGATGTCTATGAAAACTACAATGAGATTCAAAAGCAGCAGGGCTTTGACCTGAGCCGGTTTCGAGGAAAGCAGGTCAGCCGATGCAGCTATGAAGTGCTCAACTACCCCGGACAAAAGGAGTATATCCGAGCCAATCTTTTGATTTACAATCAGGAGGTCATCGGCGGGGACATCTGCTCGATCTATGCAGAAAACGGCTTTATGCACGGTTTTTCTCTGCCGGAGCAGGAGCTGTGAGCTTTCGTCTGCTGTTGACCCAGAAAAATAACCCGATGCCTTTGGCATCGGGTTATTTTTCTGGGTCCGATTTTTCCTGCGCAGTCGGGTAGCTCTCCCACACAATCACCTGTTCGCTCCAGCTAATCTGTTGCTGCTGCGGCGTCTTTACAAACCGCTCCGGCTGCTTTTCCAACAGGTCAAACAGCTTACAGCCTTGATTGCGGGCGTAGTTTACCGTCTGCGCTGTCCCGCTGCGGGTAGCATTGACCATATAATAGGCGCATGCTCTGCTGCGATCCACCATAAAATAATTTCGTTTTTTCATACAGACAGCAGAATATTCCATGCTGACCAGATACACCCGGTCGGCGTGTTCCTTAATTTGCTCGTACAGCAGCCGATCGGTGCGGCTCCAGCGCTTTGCCTGCTCCGGGTAGGGCAGCGCAAGGTGCAGCCGCAGCTGTGGCAGGCGGCTTTTTAGCTCCAGCACCATCATCGCCGCCATCGTATCGAATCCCAATGCGCCGCCGGTGTAAAAGGTAGTGATGCCTTGCTGTGCCAAATCACAGATGAGCCGCCGCAAATTCTGCCGCAGCTCTGCCAGCCGGTCCGGGTCGGACGGAAGCGACCGATGACCGGTCAGACAACAGCAGTTCTGCCGCTGCTCGAGCGCTTCATTTTGCTGTCCTTCCATTCTGCTCTCCCTCCCTGTACTTCACTGAAAGACAAGGGCTTTTAGTATCCACAAAGCGATACAAATAATCCTTTGCTTCCTGTGCATAGTCGATGTTGATGCGCGGGGTGGCAGCAATCTGCTGCTGTGGCAGCTCCACTCCTTCGCAGATAAACAGCTCATCGCCGCAAAGCGACAGACCGTTTTGTTCGCGGGTAATGGCAAGCGCATCGCACAGCCGCCCGGGACCGGACAGCAGTGTGTTCTCCTTTAAGCTCTTGATAGGCTTTTTGCTCTGCCGCAGCTGCATCATCCGCTCGATTCCCTCTACCGGAGATGCCGCACGAATCAGCACCGCCTCCGGCACGCCCTCTTCCCGCGTGGTGACATTCAGGCAGCTGTACATTCCGTAGATCAGATAGACATACGCCTTTCCACCTACTTCGAACATAACGCGGGTGCGCGGTGAGCTGCCCTTATAGGAGTGACACGCCTTGTCCGAAAAGCCGGTGTACGCCTCGGTTTCGCAGATGATGGCGGAGAGGGTCTGCCCTTCTACCCTGCGGACCAGCAGCTTGCCAATCAGCTGGCGGGCAACCTGTACGGTATCCTGCAAATAAAACTCCGGCGGCAGTTTTTTGCCCGGCAAGCCGTTATTCATCCCTTGCTTCCCCCTCACAAAAAAGCGCTGCCGTCCTGCTGCGTCGGAGGATTTCCTCCCGCAGTCGACGGGTTTGCTGCGCAAGCTGCTGTGGGGTCGGCAGAAAAACGTCGTTCCACATCTCCTCCCGCGGCAGCCACCAGACCGGACCCGGCTGCGGGGTATCGCCCGCCACCCGTGGGAAAAGGTGCCAGTGCAGATGGGTGTCCCCATTGCCCAGCAGCTCAACGTTCATTTTATCCGGGTGGTAGACAGCAGCCACCGCCTCTGCCACCAGTGACATCTCCTGTAAAAAGCGCGTCCGAAATTCCCACGGCAGGTGGTACAGCTCGGTGACGTGCTGCTTTGACAAAAACAGGGTATAGCCACAAAAGCGCTGGTGATCTCCCAGCACCACATAGCCGGTCGAAAGCTCGCAGACAAAGTACGGGTTTTCTCCCCGCTTGATCTGCTCGATTCTTTCGCAGATGAGGCATCCCATCGGCTATTCCTCCTCCCGAGAAGCCACCAGGCGCAGCTCCTCTTCACTCAATTCCCGACATTCTCCTTCCGGCAGCTGCGGGTCCAGCGGCAGTTTTCCCATCTGCACCCGCTTTAATTCCAAAACTTTTAAGCCGTACACTCCAAACATCCGCTTGATTTGATGGTACAGCCCTTCTTTGAGGATGACCTCTCCCCAATCCCCCTGTGGGGTGGAGGAGAGTTTTTTCAGCGACGCCGGCAGGGTGAAGTCCTCGCCGATGCGGACTCCCTTGGCAAAATCCGCCTCCATCCGCTCGGTGATGGCGCCGTCCACCAGCGCGTGATAGGTCTTTGGGATGTGCTTTTTCGGGGAAAGGATGTCGTGGGCAAACTCTCCGTCGTCGGTAATCAGCACAAAGCCGGTGGTGTCTTTGTCCAGCCTGCCCGCAGGGAAAAGTCCCTTGCGCCACAGGTTTTGCGGCACCAGGTCCACGACAGTGGGCTGATTTTTGTCCTCGCTTGCGCTGACCACTCCTTTGGGTTTATTGAGCATCAGATACAGGTGCATCCGCAGGCAGAGCGGCTTGCCCTGCACCTGCACTGTGTCGCTGTCAAAGTCCACTCCAAAATCCGCCGCCTTTACCACCTGTCCGTTGACAGTGACCGCTCCCTTTCGGATGAGCGTTTTGACCTCGCTGCGGGAAAGGTTGCCCTGCATCGAGATTGCTTTATCCAACCGTTGTTTTTTTGCCATTGTATTTCTCCGTATCCTGTTTGTGATGGTCTTTTCGTCTACTGTGGTTCTACCCTATTGTATCACAAGATGGTATCACAAGGAAAGCCTTTCAAAAAGCAAAAGCGCCAAAAGAAGGGCGGTATTTTCCGCTTCCTTTGGCGCTTGGCTTCTGTTGTTTTGGACTGCTGTTTAGCCCGGAATATCTCCCACTCCGTTGAGGATCAGTCTTGGACGGTATGGGAACAGCTTGACTGTTTCTCTGGTGGATACGCCGGACAAAACCAGCACGGTATCCAGACCGCTTTCGATGCCGGTTACGATGTCGGTATCCATTCGGTCACCAATCATCACCGCCTCGCTCGAGTGTACCCCGAGCATATTCAGTCCGGTGCGCATCATCAGCGGGTTGGGCTTGCCGATGTAGTAGGCTTCCTTGCCGGTGACCAGCTCGATGGGTTTGACAAAGGCGCGGCAGGCAGGCATGATTCCTTGCTCGGTCGGTCCGGTCAAATCGTAGTTGGTACCAATCAGGCGCGCGCCCTTCTGCACCAGCTGGACGGCCTTGCAGATGTTGTCGTAGTTATAGTTGGGGGATTCTCCAATTACCACATAATCGGGATTGGTGTCGTCGAGGGTGATGCCCTTTTCATACAGTGCGTTGTACAGTCCCGGCTCTCCAATCACAAAGGCGTGTGCACCGGGACTTTGGCGGGAGATAAATTCTGCTGTTGCCAGCGCGCTGGTGTAAAAGTGATGCTCGTCCACATCCAGTCCCATGCGGGCTAATTTTTCCTGTAATTCCTTCGGGGTTTTGCCGCTGTTGTTGGTCAAAAACAAAAACTGTTTGTTCTCCCGATACAACCATTCCACAAATTCCTTGACCCCGGGTAAAATCTTGTTTCCATGATAGATGACTCCATCCATATCGCAGATGAAGCCTTTTGCATTGCGAAGCTGTTCCATCAATAGCTTCTCCTTTCTCTTCTTTTCTCTTTCATTTCATCCTCTTTATTGTAACATGAGCCTTTACGAAATTCAATTCCATAATTTGCGAAAAAGAAAAACCACCTACCGTAAAAAAAATGTGCATCCTTTTGTGAAATGATAAAAACAAGGCAGCCAAAAGGCTGCCTTGTTTTTTATAGGTGAATCTATTTCGGGTCGGATGATTTTTGAATCAGCTGCGGCAGCTGCTGATGATAGTATTCCCAGAGGTAATTTAAATAGCGGGTCTGGGTCAGTCGGCTGTTGAGAGTTTCATTAAAATATCGTTCTGGCGGGATTTTGCCTGCCTGATATTCTTCCTGTGTCTGATAATAGCTGCGCTCCACTTCCTGTGCGATCCGTTCCGGCACGGTTCCCTCTGGATAGAGCATCGGGTACAGGTCATAGATGATAACATCCTGATTCTGAAAAATCTGATATTGCTCCCAATCGGAAACGGCAATTTCGCCGGAAGGCAGCTTGATTTTTGTTGTATTGGCTGGCACCGCCTGCAAAAAAGCAACCGGATATGCGTCAGAGCCTAAATAATCGTGCCAATACGCCCCAACCGCCGTAAAATCTCCAGAAAGCTCTGGACAATAGAAGGTCTCCTGATTTAAAAAGACCGAATCCTCCATCACCACCTGCGGAATCTGCTGCTGGTCGATGGTATAGCCCAGCTGCTCCGGGGAAGTAGGTGCGCTGACCTGATTCTGATTGGAGGTGCAGCCGCTAAAGCAAAGGAGCAAAAAGGCAACCGCGATTCCAAGCAAGTTTTTTCTCATAGGATTCCCCCCCCTTATTTTACCAACTGATAACGGTCGATGTCGATTTGTCTGTCGGAAACGACCATCGGATACGGAAACTCCTCCAGCAGCAGCTTGCCGTCCTGTTCAACCAGCACCATCTCATAGGTCACCGCTTCGCCCAGCACCGGCGGGTCATCCATCGACTCGGCGCGCTGTGCAGGTTTTGCTGTGACCTGATAGGTCAGGCGGTCGCCGCTGCGCTCGGTCTGCTTGAGCGATACGATTTCTGCAAAATAGGTAATTCCCATCGAATCGTGGGCGTTGCTGATATGGTAGACCTTGTCGTCCCGCTTGAAGAGGACCGGTCCTTCCTGGAAGAAAGCCTGTTCCAGCGCCTGCTTTGCCCTGTCGGTGAAAACCTGTGCTGCCACCTGCTCATAGTCCTCTACCTCATCGTAGTATCGGATGTCCGATGGGTCATCCTGATTGCTGAAGGGCAGCAGGTTTTCTACTGATGTCAGCGCCGGATGATTTGGGTGGTAAATCCCCTCCGCCTGCTCAATCAATGCACTGACCTGCGCCTGGTCGGGAGCCTGCTGTTGTGTGCAGCCGCACAGGGACAGCACCGGCAGCAAAAGGACCATGGAGCCTGCAACCAGTCGGGAAATCAAACGCTGTTTTTTCATAGGATCTTTCTTCCTTTTTCGATTGGGTTATATTGCCCATTTTGTAGGAACTCTTCTTCTCCATTATACTGTATCGGATTCTAAAAGTCAAGAGTCTCTTCGGGATTTATTCTATTTTTTTCGTCTGGTGTATATTTTGTGTGGATAAAGCTATAAAACATACTGTATCTTTTTGGGGTTGCCGATGTGGATAAACTGCTCTTCGACCTTTACCTCTGTCTCGCTGACTCCGCATTTTTGGCAGACTGCCGGATAAAGGACCAATCTGACCTGCTTCTCATCCTTATATGAATCTCCGCCGCCTTCGTGGATGCAAGCAACCTCTCCCGCATAATTCCACTTGCCATAGCGGGTTTCCTCCTGCTGCACCGCTTCTGCACCGCAGCTTTTACATACGCTGTATTGAAGGATGGGCTTTTCCGAAGCGACAGCCGGAGAAACGCTTGTCGCGGCTGCACTCATTGACAGGACTGCGGTTAAAAAAAGGGCTGCAAAAAATCTTTTTGTCATAACAATTCCTCCTTTTAAAAGATTGCTGTTTGTATTTTACTGAAAAGAATTTTGTAAAAAGGACAGCCGTAGGGCTGTCCTTTTTTATGTGGGTGAACCTTAAATAAAAGGGGTTATTCTGCTTCAAAATTATTTTACTCCTTTCGGAGTTCTTGTCCTTATCATACATGATTAGGTTCTAAAAGTCAAGAGCTTTTTGAAAATAATTTGTTTTTTGTGAAAATAGGACAGCAAATGCTGTCCTATTTTGTGTGAATGAACCTATAAAAATGGTTTGACAAAATCATGTGAATTGTCATCTTGTTTTTAAACCAACATTATCTGCAAATGAGTAAAGGCAATCATCAATAATCCCCATCAATGCATGAGAACGCGAAATCGCTTCTTCTGCCTTAAAATAATCTTTCAGCGGCACGGATATTCTCGCAACACCTTCGGGGATACTTTCATCCATATCATGGTCAAGATACTCATATTCAATCCCAAAGAACTGCAACGGCGGACCATACAGTTCTATTTCGATTGGCTGAATATCCTGAAACGGAACCTTGATACGAAGAATAAAAAATGCCGAAACGAGGAGAACAATCAGAATCGGGATGATAATAATTGCTTTCTTTTTTTTCGTTTTCGCTTTTTCCATTTTCATTCCCCTTTATAAAGTATACTGACTTTTAGGAAACGGTTTTGATGCTGTATGTAACAGTAGCATCGGCGGTTGGGTAGAATTCAATAGAGTAGTTTCCATCCTCCCAGTCAGCATCAAATGTGTACTGGTCATCAATTCCCATCCAACGGTCTATGTAGATAACGCCACTCTTCTTGACACGAACGCGAAGCTGATCTACTCCGTTGAGATTAAGAATCTTAATCATAATATCCTCGTAATTTTCCAGATTTTCTCTGGCAACGGTTGTCCAGGTACGACCTCTAAATTTTTTAGTCGCGCTGACACTGATTCTGCTTTCTGGAGCCGACTCAAGAACAATAACATCCTCATCCGAAAAATACGGAACATTATCTAAATTGTCTGCAAAAGCACCAGTGCTCATGCTTGCCAGCATTGCAACAGCCATAACAGATGCCAATAACTTTTTCATATTGTTCTCCTTTCTATATATACCGTTTTCTTACTTCTCAAAATACTGCATCGGGTCTACGGTTTTTCCATCTCGAATCACTTCAAAATGGAGCTGTGGGAAATCAGCTGCGCCGGTATCACCCACTGTTCCGATGGTCTGTCCTTTGGCAACAGTGTCTCCTTTAGAAACCGATTCGCTTGCCAGATGGGCGTAGCGTGTAAACAGCCCGTTTTCATGGGCGATGATGATGCTGACACCATATCCCTGTTCGGACTTTTCGGAAGTCACATCCACCACCTTGCCATCTGCGGCAGCGACCACATCGCTGTTTGCAATCTCTGCATCACTGATGTCGATTCCCATGTGAAAATCCGAATGGTCATAGCGAGAGCCATAGACAGAAGAAATTTCAAAATGTTCGGGCGCCGGCCACTCCATCCTTGCCTGGTCGGCAGAGGTATTGAGTGCGCCAAGACAGGGAACTGTAATCAGCACCGCTGCAAATGCAGCCGCTGCTAAATATCTTTTGGGTTTATCTGTTGGTTTGAACATTTATAGCACTCCTATTCCAGTTCTCTTACAGAACCTCCTGTTGGGCAGCGACCACAAGAGTTTTTGGTGTTGGTCTGTGTTTCCAAACCACAGGAGCAGCGACGAACAACCCAAGTACCGATATGGGTTCCTCCGGTTGCCCAGCAGTAGTCCTCGGAGGTATATCTTTCGACAACCTTAAAGTTGTGGGTGTGTGCTGCCGGTGCGTAATCCGCAAATGCTCCCAAGCCCATGCTTGCCAGCATTGCAATAGCCATGACAGATACCATCATTTTTTTCATAGTAAATTTCTCCTTTACAAAATCATTTTGTTTTTTTAGGAGCTTCTTGCCTACATCATAAACTATCCGCTTACAAAAGTCAACGTAGCATTTTACGACACATAGTTATGTGTCGTAAAACGCTACATTGACAAAAAGCTAAAAGTATGCTTTTCTTAAACTGTAGCTACGAATCAATTCAGAAAGGAAGTTTATCATGAAAAAATTACTGATTACCTTATTGGCTGCTTTGACCCTGCTCGCCGCTGTTCCACAGATCAGCTTTGCTGACGATGACCTGCCCACCCCGCCGCCGGTAGAGGATGGTGAGGACGAAAAGGGTGACGACAACCAGACCCCACCGCCGGACGGCAATGTGAAGCCTGTTATAAAGCCTAACCATATTGATGGTCCTGTCGGTGAATGCTAGGTCTTTATTCTAAAATTATATCATATTTTCCCTTTGCATAATTTGCAACAAGCGCACAGCTTTTCTTATTATTTATCAACCGATAGGCATAGTACGAATCAATCAATTTTTCTTTGCTTTCTTCATCTCTTCCAAGCTCATGTAATGCACAACCCATATTCAAAAGCAATCCTCCCAACAACCTTGCTTTGTCATATTTGAGAGAGATGTCATAACCGTATTGGGCTATCTCCAGTTCCTCCTCGTAGCGCCGCTCTCTTCCCAATAAACGAGAAAAGTTGTAGCACAGCATGGGTGTCACTGTGAGCAACGCTTCGTTATTGAAGAGCCGATTGCGCGGGTATTTCATCAGCTGTTCATAGATACGGATGGCAAAACGTCTATCGCCGGTCTCCGAATAGGTGATGGCAATTTGATTGAGACTTTTCATGTCCTCGATACTCAGCAGACAGCGTTCGATTTTCTCCAAATCAAAATTGGGGTGTGTCATGTCGAGCGCCTGCATCAGCATCTGCCGCTGGGTCGGATAGTCATACGGGCAGCGCTTTCCATCGCACTCATAGCCTGCCAGCGCTTTGGCGCGCAGGATGAACTGCTGTGCCAGCTTGTCCTGTGGTACGACTAGGGTTTCCAGCCGGGCGATTTTTTCCAATGCTTCGGCAAATCTGCTTTGTGCGTTGAGCGAAATGATTTCCTTTTGCAGATTGGAGATTTCAAAATCCTGCGGTCCAAGCGGCAGCAGAAAGCTGCTTTCGTCCAGTCCCAGCCGTTGCAGCAGCTGGCTGGCAACAAACAGACCGGGCTGCTGTTCCCCGCTTTCGATTCGGTGAAGGGTCGAGCGGCTGCACAGTCCCTCATAAAGTACTTCCTGGCAAATTCCTCTTTCCTTTCGGATTCGTCTGATATAATAACCGATGTTGTAACCTTGCATCTGTTTTCCCTCCCCCGCTTTTTTATTCCTATTATATCACACCCATCCGGCATCTTCTACAACTTTCCCGCTGTTTTGCGCAATCTCTTTTACAGCCATCTGAGGACAAAAAAACCGGCTCGGAAAAAATTTCCGAGCCGGTTTTTGGCTGTTGGATTCTGTTTTATCGAACGACCAGTTCGCCGTTTTCGGCGTCGATCTGCACGCGGCAGCCTTCGCCGTTCTGGTCGGCACTGCCGATTTCGCCCGCGATAATCTTTCTGCCAAGCATCGTTTCCACATGGCTTTGCAGGTAGCGTTTCAGCGGTCTTGCACCGTAGATTGGGTCATACGCCTCGTCGATGATGAGCTGTTTGGCGCGGTCTGTCAGCTCCAGCGAAATCTGTTTTGCCTCCAGCCGCTTTTGCAAATCCTTCATCAGCAGGTCGATGATGCTGCCGATGTTCTCGCGGCTCAGCGGTTTATAAAAGACGATTTCATCCAGACGGTTGAGGAACTCCGGTCGGAAGTTGGTTTTCAGCAGCGCATTGACCTCGTCCTTTGCCTGCTGGCTGATTTCGCCGTCCGGTGTGATGCCCTCCAAAATATAGGAAGAACCCAAGTTGGAGGTCAGGATGATGATGGTGTTTTTAAAATCTACCGTGCGTCCCTGCGAATCGGTGATTCTGCCGTCGTCCAGCACCTGAAGCAGGACGTTAAATACATCCGGGTGCGCCTTTTCCACCTCGTCGAACAGGACGACCGAATACGGTCTGCGGCGAACGGCTTCGGTCAGCTGACCGCCTTCCTCATAGCCGACATAGCCCGGAGGCGCTCCAATCAGTCTGGATACCGAGTACTTCTCCATATATTCGCTCATATCAATGCGGACCATGTTGTTTTCGTCATCGAACAGAGTTTTTGCCAGGGTTTTTGCCAGCTGGGTTTTACCCACACCGGTAGGACCCAGGAAGAGGAAGGAACCGATTGGGCGGTTCGGGTCGGAGATGCCTGCCCGCGAACGCAGGATTGCTTCACTGACCAGGCGCACCGCTTCGTCCTGTCCCACTACGTTCTGGTGCAGGATGTCTTCCATGTGCAGCAGCTTTTCCCGTTCGCCCTCCATGATTTTGGCAACCGGGATGCCGGTCCATTTGCCGACCACCTTGGCGATTTCCTCCTCGGTGACCTTATCCCGCAGCAGGCTGGACTGCTGGGCTTCCTCCGCCAGCTTTTCTTCTTTTTCCAGCTCCGCTTTCAACTGCGGCAGCTTGCCGTATTTCAGTTCGGCTGCCTTGTTTAAATCATACTCCCGCTCGGCGCGTTCAATTTCGCCGCCGGTCTGCTCGATTTCTTCACGGAGCTTCTGCACCTTGCTGATGGCGGTCTTTTCGTTGTCCCACTGTGCCTTCATCGAGTTGAACTGTTCCCGCAGCTGGGCAAGCTCCTTGGTGACTGCCTCCAGCCGCTCTTTGGAAAGCTTGTCCTCCTCCTTTTTCAGCGCCGCCTGTGCAATCTCCTGCTGGATGATTTTACGATTCAGCTCATCCATCTCGATCGGCATCGAGTCCATCTCGGTCCGAATCATTGCGCACGCTTCGTCCACCAGGTCGATGGCTTTGTCCGGCAGGAACCGATCGGAAATATACCGGTCGGACAGGGTGGCTGCAGCAATCAGTGCGGCATCCTGAATCTTGACACCGTGGTAAACCTCATACCGCTCTTTCAGTCCACGCAGAATGGAGATGGTATCCTCCACGCTTGGCTCGGCAACCAGCACCGGCTGGAATCTTCTTTCCAAAGCGGCATCCTTTTCGATATACTGGCGGTACTCGTTGAGGGTGGTGGCGCCGATACAGTGCAGCTCGCCGCGGGCAAGCATTGGCTTGAGCAGGTTGCCCGCATCCATCGAGCCTTCGGTCTTGCCGGCGCCCACGATGGTGTGCAGCTCATCAATAAAGAGGATGATTTTGCCCTCGCTCTTTTTGATTTCGCTCAAAACCGCTTTCAGTCTCTCCTCAAACTCGCCGCGGAATTTGGCTCCTGCAATCAGCGCACCCATATCCAGTGAGAAGATGGTCTTGTCCTTCAGACTGGCAGGGACGTCGCCGCGCACGATTCGCAGCGCAAGTCCTTCTGCAATCGCTGTTTTACCGACACCCGGTTCACCGATAAGCACCGGGTTGTTTTTGGTCTTACGAGACAGAATCATGATGACATTTCTGATTTCGTCATCACGACCGATGACCGGGTCGAGCTTTTTATTTCTGGCATCCTCCACCAGGTCGTGTCCATATTTTTTAAGCACATCATAGGTATCCTCCGGCGAATCGCTGGTGACACGGGTGTTGCCGCGCACCTGCTGGAGCACCTGCAAAAAGTCGTTCTTCTGGATGTCAAACAGCTTGAACAGCTCTTTGAGGTGCTGATTTGGATTTTCCATCAGCGAAATCATCAGGTGTTCGACCGAAACATATTCGTCCTTCATCGAATCCGCAATCTTTTCCGCTTTGGCAAGCACCATATCGACATCCTGTGCGATATAAATTTTTCCTGCCTCTCGTCCCGAACCGGTGACGCCGGGCATCTTGTCAATCTCCTGTTTGACCGCCTGCATAAATGCCTGTGGGTCCTTGCCCATCTTTTTAAGCAGCTGGGCAATCAGGCTTTGATCAATTTTCAGCAGCGCATACAGCAGATGCTCCTGCTCGATCTGCATATTGTTGTTTTCCAGTGCCAGATTGTTTGCAAGCTGGATGGTCTCCAGCGATTTCTGGGTGAATTTCTGTGCATTCATAGCCGTTCACTCCTTCCCTGAAAAGGCTACTTCTATTTTGTTCCTCTATTTTCTTTTCATCAGCAGATGATGGGTGTTTCTTTTAGGTATCCCAGATAGATTTCCTCGATGATGCTGTCCCATTGGCTGCTGTCTGCGCTCAGGCAGGCTTTCAGCGCACGGTCAATCATCTGGATATAACAGGCGATGGCGTTGCCGATTTCCTCATTCTTGCATTCCTTTTTTAAAAGGGAGAAGTTTCGGATGAACCTGCCCTGCCCCACCTGATACTGCGGAACGATGTCTGGAAACAGACGGCGGATATACCGCTGCTCGATCTGTGCAAAGCGGCAGAAAAAAGCATCCAGCAGCTCGATGAGCGCTCCCGACTGGGTGCGGGTCATAATCTTCAGCTGCCCCAGATGGTTGTCGCTGGAACGGGAAAGCTCCACAGTATAACGGATGGTCGGATTGTACTTGACCCGCAGCGGACTGCGGATGCACAGCATACTGTCCGAGCCGCGGTTCTGCACCTGGAACGGTTCAAAGCTGTCCAACACCGAAGCCAACGAATCAAAGATATCCTTCCTTCTTTTTTCCGGCGTAATAAATGAAACATAGTCCGCCAGCAGCTGGTTGATCAGATTGGAGCGGCTGGTGTCCAGACCATAGGCTGCCCGGTCTACCGCTGCTACCACATCATCGCTGAGTACCAGACTATACACACTCTTGCTCACATTTGTCCACCTTCCTTCCTGTTTCCTTGCCATTTATTGTACGCCACTTTATTAAAGTTGTCAAGCATATTATATAATATTATCTACAAATTTACTCTTTGTCCATAAATCTGTCATCCCGCTCTTTCTGTGGTGGTTTGCATCAAAAATCATTGTGTGCAGCTGCCCTCTTTTTTATCCCTATTATAATAGGAAGGAAGTTTTGTTTTTTGGGAAAAATCGTTCCCAAACAGAGCGTAAAAAGCAAGGCATTGCAAAGAAACTTCCCTAAGGAATCCTGCCTTGTTACCGGATTTTGCAAAACAAAATTTCTCGGTTCATTCCCCTGCCAGAAAATGGAGAATGAAAGAAAATCTTCCTTTTTCAATCATTTTATTACATTAAAGTATTAAATCCACTGATTGCTTTGACACTTCTTGCAAGAATCCATCATTTTTAATGGGAAAATCCCTTTTTCTCCTGCATTCTTTTGTTATGAGAAAGAGAATCCTTGTTATATTTTCACAAATTATTTATTATTTTTTTATAAATCAGTAAAAAAGATATTTTGTAACAAATACAAAATATCTTTTCTTTATTTGTTCTGTTTTATAAATCGAATCCCTACTGTTTTTATTTTTTGTCCGATTTTCTTGTTTCATTTTATCCTTTTGTCATAGACTGCTTATTTTTTGTCAAACAGCCGTTTCTTACCCCAACGAAATCCATCAAAAGACAACACAAACCATCAAAAATGTGTTACAATATATACAAACGGGTGGAGCAATCATCCGAAATATTTCTCAAAAGGGAGAGTGTGTTTATGTCATCTCTTATCAGCGCTGATAATACGTGGGTATTGTGGGGTCTTCTTGTCGGCGACGCGGCACTGGCTATCTGGCTGGAGCAGAAGTACAAATGGGCATCCAAAATTACCGGATGTGTCCTGGCTCTGCTGGGTATGATGATTCTTTCCAACGTAGGGATCATCCCAACCGAATCTCCTGTCTATGACAGTGTTTGGTCTTATGTCGTTCCACTGGCAATTCCGCTTCTGCTGTTCCAGTGCAACATCAAAAAGATTGGTAAAGAAAGCGGCAAGCTGCTGATTATCTATCTGATCAGCTCGGTCGGTACCGTTCTGGGCGCTTTGGGCGGCTTCTTTGCTCTGAACAAATTCGTTCCTGACCTGAACAAGGTTGCAGCTATGTTCTCCGGCACCTATGTCGGCGGCTCTGTAAACTTTGCTGCTATGGCAGACACCTTCGGTGCATCCGGTGAGCTGAGCTCGCAGGCAGTTGTTGCAGATAACCTGCTGATGGCTCTGTACTTCTTTGTACTGATTGCAATGCCTTCCATCAACTTCTTCCGCAAACACTACAAACATCCTCTGGTCGATGAAGTAGAGGCTGGTAATGCCGGTTCCACCGAAAGCTACTGGAAAGCAAAACCAATGTCCCTGCAGAACATTGCATTCTGCTTTGCTGCTTCCACCATCATCGTTGCCATTTCCACTGCGATTGCAAACTTCTTTGCAAGCCTGTTCCCTGCAGAAGGCGCAACCTTTATCCTCAACCAGCTGCTGGGTAATAAATATCTGATCATGACCACCATCACCATGATCTGTGCAACTGCATTCCCGAAGGTATTCAACGACGCTCCCGGTGCAAACGAAATCGGTACTTTCCTTATCTACATCTTCTTTGCTGTTATCGGTGCACCTGCTTCCATCATGAGCATCATCACCCAGGCTCCTCTGCTGTTGGTATATGCCCTCATCATCGTTGCCTGCAATATGCTCATCACCCTTATCTTCGGTAAAATCTTCAAATTCAGCCTCGAAGAGATCATCCTTGCCTCCAACGCAAACATCGGCGGTCCTACCACTGCTGCTGCAATGGCAATCTCCAAAGGCTGGAACAAGCTGGTTGGTCCAGTCCTGCTGATTGGTACTCTGGGTTATGTCCTGGGTAACTACTACGGCGTTCTGGTTGGAAACCTGCTCAGATAATCTGTCAACGACCGAACAGGATGAAAGGGGTTCCCTTTCATCCTGTTGTTTCTTTCCAAAATAAAAGGAGGTTATTTTCATGCTTTTTGATGGACACGGCGACGTCTGGACCGACGTCACCTGCAAACGAGTAGACCACAACGAAACCGATATTTTCCGTAAATATCATCTGAAAAAATTCCAGGCAGGCAAGGTAACCGGCGGTATCTTTGTCATCTGGATCGACCCTCCGTACGACCAGGATCCACCGGCTCGCTCCAAACAGATCGTCGAAAGCATCAAAGCCGAGATGATTGATTCTGCTGACCTGCTCAACTTTGTCACCAAGTTTGATGATTTTGAAAAGGGCACCAAGGCAGGCAAGATCAACGTTGTCACCGGTATCGAGGGCTTGAGCCAGATCGGTGAGGACATCGACATGATCGACTACTTCTACAACGAGGTCGGCGCACGTCATGCCATGCTGACCTGGAACGAGCTGAACGCTCTGGCTACCGGCTGTCCGCAGGACCCGACCCGCGGCTTGACCGAAGCCGGCAAACGTGCCGTAAAACGGATGGAAAAACTGGGCATGGTGCTGGACGTTTCCCACCTCAATGACAAATCCTTCTGGGATTTGATGAGCATTGCCACCACACCGGTTATCGCTTCTCACTCCAACTCCCGAACCGTTTGCCCTGCCAAACGCAACCTGACCGACGATATGCTCAAGGAGATTGCAAAGACCGGCGGTCTGGTCGGCATGAACAGCCTGCGTGAATTTGTCAGCGAAAAACGCGAAGAGCAGAATGTGCAGAAGCTGTGCGACCATCTGGACTACATCGCCAACCTCATCGGCATCGACCACATCGGTCTGGGCTATGACTTTGACGATTATCTGGGCGGCGAAGCACTCAGCTCCTTCAGCTCCAACCTGGATTCTCCAAGTGCAGACGGCGTTTCCAACGAGGCAGAGGCATACAACCTCATCCTTGAGATGAAGAAGCGCGGCTACAGCCAGGAGGACTGCGACAAGGTTGCTTACAAGAACTTCTATCGCGTCTTTAAGCAGGTTCTCAAATAAACATCCACTCTCCTCAAAATACAAAAACAGCAGAAGGGACGCCGCGTATATGCGGCGTCCCTTCTGCTGTTTTTAGAAACGGACAGTAAAAAACCTCTGTCATATGACAGAGGTTTTTTCTTCTGAGGTGTGTTTTTGAGGAGGGTAGAGCAAATACCCAACGAACGATGCGGCTTCGTTCCTCTTGTTGAGTACATCTTTATTATACACAGGATAAAAATTTGTTTGTTACGGCGCTGTAAATGAAGATTGAAAAAACATTGCTTAAAATGTAAATTGAGAAAACGTTCTCTTTTTTCTTTAACGCAGCACTGCGCTGACCCACTCCTTTTTGATTTCCCAGATGATTCCGTACCGCTGGTCGCTGTTAAGATGAACCGAATCATCAAACAGTCTGTCCCAGCTGTCGATAATTTCCCGCTTGATCTGTGGATAAAAACGGGACATATACGCCTGTGTATCGCTGACACGATAGCTTTCCAGCAGTTGCTGATGGCGCCGGGCATCCTGCTCGTTCAGCGGGATATAAGAATAGTTGAGGATGGTCCCCCATTTGGCGATGTGTACCGGTGCGATGAGGGCAGGGTCTATACAGAGCTTGAGCGTTACCGTTTGCTCCTGCGGCAGATAGGTGGTATCCTGCGCAAAGGAAACCCACACCGGATAATCCACATCCTTCGGCTTTTGCCCTACATTCGGGCTGTGCTGCACCAGCCAGTCGTACACCTCCAACACCAGCGGTGCGCACTCCTGGTTTTCAATCTCGATATATTCCCGGCGGGCAATATACCGCCCTGTCTTTTCCAGCTGCTCCAGCACGCTGCGATGTTGTTTGGTCCAAACCGTTATCTGTTTCATCCGCCGCTCCTTTTCTGCACAAAACCCGCCGCTTTCCAAAACAGAAAGCGGCGGGTCCTTTTTTACTGTCCTTTATTTTTGCTCCAAGCCTTCATACGCTCCGATTTATCCAGAATGCGTTTTCTCATGCGGATATTTTTCGGAGTAACTTCAATCAGCTCATCCTCTGCGATGAACTCGATTGCCTGCTCCAGGCTCATCACCTTCGGCGGAATCAGGCGCAGCGCATCGTCGCTTCCCGAAGCACGGGTGTTGGTCATGTGTTTCTTTTTGCAGACGTTGACCACGATGTCCTCATCCTTCGGGGACTGACCAACGATCATACCTTCGTACACCTCTACACCGGCGCCGATGAAGAGGGTACCACGCTCCTGCGCATTGTACAGACCATAGGTAACAGCGGTTCCGGTTTCAAACGCAACCAGAGAGCCGGTAGCACGCTTTGGAATATCGCCCTTGTACGGCTCATAGCCATAGAAGACCGAGCTCATGATGCCCTCACCCTTGGTGTCGGTCAAAAATTCGTTTCGGTAGCCGAACAGACCTCTTGCCGGAACGATGAATTCCAGCTTGGTGCGACCGTTGAACGGGTTCATCGAAACCAGGCTGCCCTTTCTGGTGCCCATCTTTTCCATGACCGAGCCGGTTGCAAAGTCAGGAACATCGACCACCAGCTGCTCCATTGGCTCGAGAGTCTTGCCGTTTTCCTGCTGGAACAGAACCTGTGGGGTGCTGACCTGGAACTCATAGCCTTCGCGGCGCATGGTTTCAATCAGGATGGACAGGTGCATCTCACCACGTCCTGCCACACGGAAGGATTCGGTGCTGTCGGTCTCATAAACGTGCAGCGAAACGTCCTTGAGAGTTTCCTTGAACAGACGGTCACGCAGGTGACGGGAGGTCAGGAACTTGCCCTCCTTGCCCGCAAATGGGCTGTTGTTGACCGAGAAGGTCATCTCAACGGTCGGTGCAGAAATTTTGACAAATTCCAGCGGCTCTACTGCCTGCGGTGCACAGATGGTCTGACCGATGGTCAGATTTTCGATACCGGAGATGCAGACGATGTCGCCCACCGTTGCGGTCTGTGCCTGTACTCTCTGCAAGCCTTCGATCTGATAAAGGGTGACAATCTTTGCACGGTAGGAAACGCTTGGGTCATGGAAATCACAAACGATGACCTGGTCATTGACGTTGACGGTACCGCGGGTGATTCTGCCAATACCGATTCTGCCGACAAAGTCGTTGTAGTCGATGGAAGAAACCAGCATCTGTGCCGGTGCATCCGGGTCACCCTGCGGAGCCGGAATCTCTTCAAGGATGGTGTCAAACAGCAGGTCCAGATTTTCGCCCATCTTGCCCGGCTCCAGAGAAGCGGTGCCCTCTTTGCCCGAGCAGTAGAGGATCTTGCTTTCCAGCTGCTCCTCGTTTGCATCCAGATCGAACAGCAGGTCATAGACCTCCTCGGTGACCTCTTCGTTTCTTGCGTCAGGGCGGTCGGTCTTGTTGACTACGATGATGACCTTGTGTCCGAGCGACAGTGCCTTGGACAGAACAAAGCGGGTCTGCGGCATCGGACCCTCAAAGGAGTCTACCAGCAGGATAACGCCGTCCACCATCTTCAGGATACGCTCAACCTCGCCTCCGAAGTCCGCATGTCCCGGGGTGTCAATGATGTTGATTTTGGTGCCTTTATAGTTGATTGCCGTATTTTTCGCGAGGATGGTGATGCCTCTTTCACGCTCGAGGTCTCCGTTGTCCATAACACGGTCCTGTACAGACTGGTTGTCACGGAAGGTACCGCTCTGCTTGAGCATCTGGTCAACCAGGGTGGTCTTTCCGTGGTCAACGTGCGCGATGATGGCGATATTTCTCAAATCGGTTCTAATCACGTCAATTTCTCCTTCTTCCAAATCCCGTTTGCAGGCGTTTTGCCCTGCGGTGTTTTTCGTTGGAACATCCCTTTTTAAACCTTAAAAAAGTATACGGTCCGACTCATTGCTTTTCTCATTATATCTCGAAATCATGCCATTTTCCAGCATTTTTTGAATTTCCCTTGTATTGCATAAAGCCTACCGCTCTGACCAAATGGTTTTTGTTAAGAATGTTAAATCCAAAGCCGATTTTTCGGCGTATTTTCCAAGGATTTGTTGGCAGTTTTCTTTCGTATAATTTGCCTTTTTTATGGAAAACGTGCTATACTGTGCATAATCTTTGTATTTCTGCCATTGGAGGTGTCTGTCATGCCCGATCGTCCTAAGCGGGTCGCTGCCATCCACGACCTGTCCGGCTTTGGACGCTGCTCCCTTTCGGTCATTCTGCCCACCCTGTCGGTGATGGGTGTACAGGTTTGCCCGGTGCCGACCACCGTTTTTTCCACCCACACCGGCGGATTGGGCTCGGTGGAACAGCGCGACCTGTCCGATTTCACCCTTCCCTGCCTGGAGCACTACCGGCGATTGGGGTTGGAATTTGAGTGCGTATACAGCGGTTTTTTAAGCTCACAGGAACAAATCGACCACTGTCTGAAATTTTTTTCCACCTATCAGGATGCCCTTGCGGTGGTGGACCCGGTGATGGGCGACCACGGACGACCCTACCGCACCATCACACCGCAGATGCGCAGCCGACTGGGTGAACTGGTGCGGGTGGCGGACATCATCACCCCCAACCTGACCGAGGCGTGTATGCTGTTGAAGATCCCCTACTTTAACGAAGGGCTTTCCCGCGCGCAGGCAAAAAGTCTGCTGGTGCGTTTAAGCGAACTGGGACCGAATTATGTGGTCATCACCGGCGCTCCGATGGCATCCGGCAGCATTGCCAACATCGGCTATGACCGACAGAACAACTCCTTTTGGTACATCGACTGTGACTATGTGCCGGTTTCCTATCCCGGGACCGGCGACCTGTTTGCCAGCGTGCTGACCGGCGGCTTTTTGACCGGCGACAGCCTGCCGATGGCGATGGGTCGGGCAGCCTACTTTGTGGAGCGCTGCATCAAGACCACCTTCAGCTACTCCTCCGACACCCGCTACGGGGTCATGCTGGAAAAGGAGCTGGGCGTGCTGATCGACCGGCAGAACATCAAGGACTTTTCGCTATTATAAGGGCAGCGAGCTTGTACGGTTCTTTACTTTTGTCCCGCTTTGTGGTATCGTTATAAAAATCATCCTGCTCCCTGTCTAAAGGAAGCACGGCTATCTTTTCAAAACGAAAGGTTGTAATCATCATGCCTCATGCAGCAACCGAACAGGCTGTATATAAACAGATTGCCATCGACATCGCTTCCAAGGTGGTCAACGGCAGGTATCGCCCGGGACAAAAGATTCACGGACGCTCCACCCTTGCCAGCCAGTACAATGTCTCCCCGGAAACGGTGCGGCGGGCGGTCTTTCTGCTCAACCAGGTCGGAGTCCTTCAGGTTCGGCAGGGAGCAGGCATCACCATTTTGTCGGTGGAAAATGCCGAGGAATTTTTATCCAAGTCCAACGAGCGGCAGTCGCTGGACACCATCAAAAACCACATCGACCGGCTGATGCTCGAGCAAAAGCAGCTCAACAGCCGCTTGCAGGAAAACATCAACATCCTGCTGGATGCCAACGACCGCTTCAACTACCTCAATCCTTTGACTCCCTTCGAGCTTACTATCGAAGAAGGCTGCCCGCTGGTCGGACAAACCATCGCTTCGGTGCATTTTTGGAACAACACCGGAGCCACCATCATTGCCATCCGCCGCAAGGGCAGCACCATCCTTTCTCCCGGACCGCACGCCCAATTTTTTGCAGGAGACCACATCCTGATTGTCGGGGACGAGGCAGCCTACCAGAAAACCCGTCAGCTGCTGGACGAACGGGTACAGTAGACCCACACCTTACAGCGACTGTGGCTGTTTCCATTTTTTTTGCGTTGTCATTCCTGTGTGCTCCTGATATAATAAGAATACAAATCATGATATTTGTAAAACTAAGGAGCAGAAAGGAAGTTATTTCGATGTCAAAAAACGAACAGAGCCACAAGGAAAAGCCGGTCAGCGAACTGCTGCAGGAACAGTCCAAGGAGTTAAAGACCTACATCGACACCAAGCACCGCGAAATGGAGGAGCTGCTGGCAGAAAGCGAAGGCAGGCTTTCCGAGCAGCTGCGAGAACATACCCGCCGTTAGGCGTTCCGTTAGGCGTTCCGATGGGCAGCATCTGTCGGAATCAGAAAGCGCAAAGGTAGACGGAAATGATTTGAAACCGTAAAAGCCAGCCCTGAAATTTTTTCAAGGCTGGCTTTTTTATAGTTGGCAATAGATTCCTGCTCCCTATCTAAGTCTACTCTTTAAGCAGCCTGCTCAATCCATTCTCCATCACCATCCAAAAAAGCTTGGAGCTGCTCTGCCAAAGCTTCCATCTGTCCCTCCTCAAAGGGAGAACGCAGGGTCTTGCCGTCCCCCACTGCTTGCAGTACGCTGAGAAAATCCAAATCCGATGGCTGCTGCACCAGCTGATGATACAGCTGCAAGGCAGTTTCTTCGTCCTGCTGCATCAGCTGTAAAAACTGCATGGCAACACAGCCGGACAGGGCGTAGTCGATTGCATAAAACGGAGTATCGAAGTACTGATTGGTGGTAAACCAGCTCTTTGCAAAGGTGTTGGCATCGACATAGGGCGAAGATACCACCAGCCCATACTCCTGCGCCAGCTGATAATAGAGTTCATCCAGCTGTTCCGCAGTAACGGTGGGGTCATCATAGATTTTTTCCTGAAATTCATCGTTTAATGCCGCTGTCAAAATTCCTGCTGCCATCGTGTAAACATCGTACCGGCGGGCAACCTGCGCCTGGTCTCCGTAAAAAATCTCATAGTACGGGAAAATCAGCAGTTGCATCGCCTGTGAGTGAATCTCACAGACATCCATGCTGCGTCCTTCGCTGTGGGAACCTGCCTTCAGCTGCTGCCACATGGCAAAGCAGTGCCCGAACTCATGGGAGATGCTGAAGACATCCTGCTCGCTGCCGTCCATGTTCGCAAACAAAAAGGGCGTATTCAAGGTGTACAGCATGGTGCTGAAGGTGACGTTTGCCTTGGAGGCAGAGGGAGCAGCGTCAATCATCTGATGGGACAGCAGATAGGAAAAGCACTCTCCCATCTGTTCATCCATCTGTGTGTACAGCTCTTCAAAGCCCTCCAGCGTCTGCTGCCAGTTTCCCTGCGGGGTCGGCGCCGGCTGTTCGAGCAGATAGACATACCCCGGCTGTGTGCGGTTTTCTGCGCGGTGATAAAAGTCCTCCAAATAGGAGCGATAGACTGGCGCCAGCGTCTGCTTGAGCTGCTCGCGGAAGCTGCGGATCTCCTCCCGGGTGTAGCCAATGCGCAGCATCTCCAGATCTGCCACCCAGGTATAGCTTTCATATCCCAGCGCCTGTGCCATCTGACGGCGCAGCTGCACCAGCTGCATGAACAGCTCTCCCATCTGTGCACTATACCGTTGGATAAACGATTCATAGTACGCCTGTTGTCCCTCCGGCTCCAAATCGGCGTAGAGCACCTCCCCCTCCGGTGTCTCCACTGTTGCCTGCGCATAGGTGTAGTAATACTGCGCTTCCAGCTCCTTCTCCTGTTCCTGCAAGGACAAGATTTCCTGCGAACTTGCCTGTGCGCTCATCTGAAGGTCCTCTACACCGCGTTCTCCAAAGATACGGTCGCTCATCGAACCAAAGCGGGAGGTTTCGATCTGTTCAAACAGCTGGTCATAGGCGTTTTGGATGCGGGCATCCCATCGGTTGAGGTACTCCATCTCCTCGCTGTAAAAGCTGTCGTTGACATCTGCATAGTTGCGCACCTGCGCGATTGCCATGCTGCCGTAAAACTCCTGGGTCGCGCTGCTGATTTTGCGCAGGGAAGCAATCAACCCAAACGGCAGAAAATCCTCCTGTGCCTTCTTTTGCGCCTGTGCAATCAACTCCAGCACCGCTTCTCCGTCGGGTCGCCGGTATTCCACCTGGTCAAACTGCTGGTCGGTCGGCTGTAAAGCAGGCTGTAGCATACAGCCTCCCAGTGTGGTCAACAGCATCGACAGGCTCAGCAGCAAGGCGGTCAGCCGTATCCTGCCGCGGGCTGTTTTGCAAATCGCTTTTTTCAAACGATCCACTCCTTTCTTCTTTCCTTCCAGTATATCATAGGACAGCTGTCCTAAATGCAAATTTTCCGAAAACATCCTGTTTTCCATCCAGAAACTGCATGGATTAAGCCATCCTTTTTGCGGCACAATAACAGCGATGCTCCTCTTTTAAAAAGAGAAGCAAAATTCCAGTCAGGAGTGATTGTTATGGCAATGAACCTTCCTACCATTCTCACCGGTGCAGCTGTCACCGCCGCTGTGGGCACCGCTGCTTATATGATGACCGGTAAAAAGAAAAATACCGCCAAGCAGCTCAAGAAAAAAGCGGGCAAGGCGGTGCAGGCAGTCGGCGACATCGTCGAAGGAATTTCCAACATTATGGGTTAAAACCGGATAGAGGCAGAAAGCCTTTGGCTTTCTGCCTCTATCCGGTTTTTTGCGAAAATTTTTCCCTTATTCCCAAAACCACGGCGCACGCGCTGTCTGAACCAGCTGCTGCCGACAGGAGCGCCAATCGGGGACCACCCGCTCCACCTCCTGCCAGAAGGCTACGCTGTGGTCGTGGTGAAGGATGTGGCAAAGCTCGTGTACCACCACATAGTCAATGCAGTGTTCCGGTGCCAACATCAATCGCCAGCTGAAGTTGAGCCGATTTTTACCCGAGCAGGAACCCCACCTGCCCTTTGCTCCATTGATGCGCAGGGAAGCGGGCTGTACACCCAGCTTTGGTGCAAAATGCTCCACCCTGCTTTGCAGCGTCTGCCGGGCAATCTGACGATACAGCTGCTCGGCGCTGCTCTTTAACTGCTGCTCGTCACCCTCCGGCAGAAAAACGACCGTTTGCTGCCAGCAGGGCGCCTTCTCTTGGGTCATCTGCATCGGAAGCATCCGACCGAACAGTGGAAATTGCCCGTCCGAAAGGCAAAAGCTCTCCTTTTGCCTTTGCTGCTCCTGCAATCGTTTTTGATGCTGTTCAATCCAGTTCTGCTTTTCTTTGATAAAGGCTTCGATGCGGTATACCGCCAGCCGCTTGGGTGCGCGCACGATTACACTTCCATCCTTTTGCAGCTGGATTGCCACCGTCTTTCGATTGGAACGAATCAGTTTGTAGTCCATTTTTCTCCTTTCCCGCCCATTTTTCTTCATACAAAACTGCCAAATAGATGGCGTAATTATGCGCTTTCTTCCAATCTTTCTCAAAAGGCGCAAAAGTTGATTGTTAATCTCTTGACAATTTGGACAGCTTGGTTATAATAGGTGGCAGAAGGTAAAACAAAATCCCCGTTCAAACACAAACTATTTAGAAGAGAAATTTTTGGAGGCATTATTATGGCAAGATTTACATTACCAAGAGATCTTTATCATGGCGAAAATGCTCTGGAAGCACTCAAAACACTGGACGGCAAACGTGCCATCGTCGTTGTTGGCGGCGGCAGCATGAAACGTTTTGGATTCCTTGACAAGGTTTGCGACTACCTCAAGCAGGCCGGCATGGAGGTTTGCCTGTTTGAAGGAGTCGAGGCAGACCCATCGGTCGAAACCGTTATGAGAGGCGCTGAAAAAATGCGCGAATTCCAGCCGGACTGGATCGTTTCGGTCGGCGGCGGTTCTCCAATCGATGCTGCAAAGGCAATGTGGGCATTCTACGAATATCCTGACACCACCTTCGAGCAGCTGTGCATCCCCTTTAACTTCCCGAAACTGCGCACCAAAGCAAAATTCTGTGCAATCCCATCCACTTCCGGTACCGCTACCGAGGTCACTGCTTTCTCGGTCATCACCGACTACCAGAAGGGAATCAAATATCCGCTGGCAGACTTCAACATCACCCCGGATGTTGCCATCGTCGACCCGGCTCTGGCAGAAACCATGCCCAAGAAGCTGACCGCTCACACCGGTATGGATGCCATGACCCACGCAATCGAAGCTTATGTTTCCACCCTGCACTGCGACTACACCGACCCACTGGCTCTGCACGCAATCAAGATGATCAGCCGCGACCTGGTCAACAGCTACAACGGCGACATGAGCGCACGCGCAAGCATGCATAACGCACAGTGCCTGGCTGGTATGGCATTCTCCAACGCTCTGCTGGGTATCGTTCATTCGATGGCACACAAGACCGGTGCTGCTTACAGCGGCGGTCATATCGTTCACGGATGTGCCAATGCGATGTACCTGCCAAAGGTCATCAAATTCAACAGCAAAAATCCTGAAGCAGACAAACGTTACAGTGAAATCGCAGCCTCCCTCGGTCTGGAGCCAACCACCGATGCGCTGATTGCACACATCAACGAGATGAACAAACAGCTGGACATCCCGACCTGCATCCGCGACTACGAAGGCGGCATCATCGACGAGAAGGAATTCATGGATAAGCTGCCACAGGTTGCCGAACTTGCCGTAGGCGATGCCTGCACCGGTTCCAACCCTCGTCCAATCACGCCGGCTGAGATGGAAAAGCTGCTGAAATGCTGCTTCTACGACGAAGAGGTCAACTTCTAATCAACCATTCTCATAGAGATTCATCAACATATTGATTTCAACCATTTCTCTTCTCTGAGCTGTTCGGGAAATTTCCTGAACAGCTCATCTTTTTTGTCTGCTTCCGCTTTGCACCAGCGGATAGGGCATCGTCTGGCGGCACTGTGGAAAATTGGGACAGCCATAAAACTGTCTGCCGGCATACGCTCCCTTTTGAGCGGTGCGCAGCACCATCTCGATTCCGCAGTCGGGACAAATCGGTACCTCTTCCATCGGCTCATCAACGACCTTCAATAATCCTTGTGTCAAAAAGTCGCACAGCTCTCCCAACTCCCCGGCACCATAGCTTCTTTTACAGGGGATATGAAACAGCGGCAGCTTCGCTTTACGAAACGCCTTGTCCATAAAAGCATCCCTTTGCCGCCGGTCGCTGCGCCGGTGGCTGCTGTCGTCCAGCTCCACCGCACACAGCACCTGCATGGTCGCCCGGTCGCACAGCACAAAATCCACGTGCTTTTGCGAAATCCAGTTGAAATACTTCTGACGGTCCCGCCGCACCTGCGGGCGCACCCGCAGGATTTCCCGGACCGCAGGCTTTGGGCAGATGGCGATGTCCTCTCCGACCAGCTGGTCCAGCACCTGATAAAACGCCAACTCCGCCGGACTTAAAAAAGCATCCTGCTGCTCATAGGGCGTGCGGCTCCAGGGATTGGCGCGGCGCAACACCCGCCACAGCAGAAAAATTGCCACACCCAGTAAAATCAACCCAACGGGCAGCAGATATTCCTTCATCTATTTTCTCCTCTGCTCTCTTGTTATACCGCACGGATGACGGTGTGATGGGTGGTAAAAAATTCCACGTCCGCAAACTGCTTTGTCAGATATTCCCATAGAGGCTCGATGACCACGTCCTCAGTGTCAAAATGTCCGGCATCAAAGATGCTGATGCCAGCCGCTGCCGCTGCCAGGTATTCATGCTGCTTGACCTCCGAGGTCAGCAGCGCATCGGCGCCCACACGGATGGCATCCTCCAGACAGTCCGCGCCCGCACCGCCGCACAGCGCCACCGTTTTCACCGTCCGGTCCGCTGCCGCAAATTTTACGCTGGGCGCACCCAACCGCTGTTTCAGATACTGCGCAAACTGCTGCGGCTCCATCCCTTCGGGAAGGCTGCCGATCCTGCCGAGAAAAAATGTTCCCTGCGCATCCATCGGCTGCAAGCCACGGCAGTCGCTCAAGCCGATGCGCTTTGCCAGCAGGTCGTTCACACCGCCCTGTGCGATGTCCAGGTTGGTGTGCGCGCTGATGACGGCGATGTCGCTGCGCAGCAGATGGTAAACCAGCGAATCCTCGTTGACCCGCTTGATTGGATGAAAGATAATGGGATGGTGGGTAATAATCAACTGTGCGCCCAGCTCCTTTGCCTGGCGCAGCACCTCCTTGGTGCAGTCCAACGCCAGCAACGTACGCTCCACCTTCTTCTGACGGTCACCCACCAGGATACCGGTGTTATCAAAATCCATCGACAGGGAAAAGGGCGCCAGCCGGTCGATTGCTTCATAGATTTGCAAAACCGTAGACATTCGAGTTCCTCCTTTGCATTGCAATTAAAGATAAAAGCTTCCAATCAGCGACAGGATTTCGCCGGAGGTTTGCAGATATTCGGCAGCAAGCGCCGCTTCCCCCTCCTGGAACAACCCTTTTGAACGCTCCGCCAGATGGCAGGCGGTCATCCGCAGTTTTTCACACGCCTGCGGTGTGCAGTTGTCGGTCAGCTTTCCGCAGAATTTTTCCATCAAAGAAAGGCTGCGGCAACAACCGGTGTATTCTGCCACCATGACCACATAGAGGTATTTCCCGGAAGACACCACCTCTTCTTCTATCACAGTAAATCCGTTGTTTGCCAGAAAATCCCGCAGAACCTGCTCCCTTGTCTGCGGCTGCAGCACCAGACGGATTCCCTCCTGCTGTAAAAAAGGAGCGCGCTCCAAAATCCCGCTGATAACTTCTCCCCCGATGCCGGCAATGACCACATCGGTCACTCCGCTTTGCTCCATACCGGCAAGTCCATCGGTCAGCACCGTCTGCACCCGCTCGGCAAAGCCTGCCTTTTCCAGATTGCGCTTTGCCGCCTGCAACGGTCCTTCCTTGATGTCACAGGCAAAGCCTCGCTGTGCGCCGCGCCGCATCAGCTCCACCGACAGATGTCCGTGGTCGCAGCCAACATCGGCAAACAATGCACCCGGTCGTACAAAGTCTGCTACCCGCTCCAGACGCGGGTCCAGCTGCGCCATGCGTTTTTCTTCCATCATCGTTTCCTCCTTTTCTGTCATTGCTTTCATTTTTACATTAGTATAACACATGATATTTCTTTGAACAAGAAAAAACTCCCCGAACCGCGCGATTCGGAGAGAAAGACATGAAAAAGAAAAACAAGAAAATGAAAAATGAAAAAGATACAACCATATTATAGCGTTTAGATTACGCCTTTGTAAAGGGAAAACTTTACCAAAAATAAACAAAATTTTAGTTTCTGTATAAAAATTTCTGGTGATAAAATAGGCAGTTATTCCATTTTTTTCGTTAAAGTGCGGAGTAAGCCCTATAGAAACCTAAGCAAATCTCATAGCTTTTCTACACCGACAGCTCCAAGCCAACCGGACAATGGTCGCTTCCCAAAACCTCTGTATAGATTTTGGTAGAGGTCACCTGCGGCATCAGGCGGTCAGAAACCAGGAAGTAGTCGATTCTCCATCCTGCATTTTTTGCACGCGCCTGAAAACGGTAGCTCCACCAGGAGTAAACGCCGGTGGTTTCCGGGTTTTGCGCTCTCCATGTGTCGGTAAAACCGCTTTCCAGCAGCTGGGTCATCTTCTGCCGCTCCTCGTCGGTAAAGCCGGCATTTTTGCGGTTGGTCTTGGGGTTCTTCAGGTCGATTTCCTGATGTGCCACATTCATATCGCCGCAGATTACCACCGGTTTTTTCTGGTCGAGCGCACAGACATAGGCTCGAAAGTCATCCTCCCACTTCATTCGGTAATCCAGGCGTGCCAGCTCATTCTGTGAATTGGGCACATAGACGTTGACCAGATAAAAGGACTCAAACTCCAACGTCAGTACCCGCCCTTCGTGGTCGTGTTCGTCGATGCCCAGTCCATACGCCACCGACAGCGGCTGATGTTTGGTAAAGACCGCTACCCCCGAATAACCCTTCTTTTCTGCGCTGTTCCAGTACGGATAATACCCTTCAAAGGAAAAATCCGCCTGTTCCGGCTGCATCTTGGTTTCACCCAGACAGAAGATGTCGGCATCCTCCTCCTTAAAAAAGTCAAAAAAGCCCTTGCCCACGCAGGCGCGCAAGCCGTTGACGTTCCATGAAATCAGTTTCATTGTAAGCCTCCTTTTGTAAAAGCCGCTGCTCCTGCATTGAGGTCTTCTGTGCGGCTGATTCGTTTTTTATAATGCAGATGATGATTCCTCTGGGAATCGGGCGGCAAACAGCCTGCGCAGCAGCAGGACGCTCAGCAGCAGGGTCAGTCCCTCGCAAACCGGAACGGTTGCCCAGATGCCGTTGACACCAAACACCTCTCCCAACAAAAACAGCGCCGGCACCAAAAATATCAGACCCCTTGCCAGCGAGATGAGTGTCGCTTCCCGGAAGGATTCCAACGACTGGTGGAAGGTGGAGGTGATGATGTTGATTCCCATTGGCAGATAGGCGATGAAGTAGATGCGGATTGCATAAACCGCCATGCTGACTACCTGTGGTGTCGGCTCGGTAAAGATGCCCACAATCACCCTGGGGAACAGTTCCCCTACCAGCACAAACAATCCCGATGCCACCAGCACCGTCTTAACTCCCAGGTGAAAGAATTGGCGCACCCTTTGATAACATCCGGCTCCCAGATTGACACTGCAAAGCGGTTGGAGGGTGGCACTGGCTCCGTTGTACACTGCCAAAAACAGATATGCAATGTTGGAGATAATGCTATAACAGGTCACAGCTGTTACACCGCCCTTGTTCATCAGCTGGATATTAAACAGCAGAATAATCAATCCTGCGGAACACTCTGCAATCAGGCTGGAAACACCGTTCTGGCAGATGCGCTTTAAGCGGGAAAACAGCTGCAAATCCGAAAAGCACAGATGCAGCCGACAGCTTTTGCTTTTAAAATGGGTCAGCATAATCAGGATGCTGATAAATCCCGAAAAAGCAGTTGCTCCGGCAGCGCCTGCCATCCCCCAGTCCAGCAGAAAGATGCAGACATAGTCAAGCAGGATATTGAAAAGGCAGCTGATAATACCTGCTGCCATCACCCGCTGCGGATCTCCATCATTGCGGACAAAGACACCCAGAAAATTGTTGACCACAAACAGAACGGCACCACCGTTGAGGATGCGCAGATAATCGCCCACCAGTTCCACAATCGACGGGTCTGCTCCACCCAGCACGGCAATCGGGCGCCAGAATATGCCGCCCAAAATACCGACGATGGTGGACACAACCACCACGGTACACACCGCTACCGTAAAATATCGGTTTCCTTTCTTCTCTTCTCCCTTGCCGCGGCAGATGGAAAGAGCCGTTGCTCCCCCCATGCCCATCATCTGTGCAAAGCCAATCTCCAGCGAGTAGCAAGGCAAGGTGATATTCAAAGCAGCCAAACCCTGGCTGCCGATTCCCCAGCCGATAAAGATGGTGTCGAACAAAACATACACCGCCAGCATCAGTGAGGAAACCAGATTGCTGCGAAAATATCGAAAAAAAAGGCTGCGCACCGGCTGTTGTAGCAGCTGTGCGGATTTACAGGGTTGGCTCATCCTTTTCTCCTCCCGTCCGTGCTGCACTCCTGCAGCAAAAATATATTCTTTCTCATGCTTTTACTTCTCTTTTCTCAACAGATCCATCCTGATTATACTACAAAATCCCTATGGTGTCACATTCTGCTGCACAGAGAATTTGCAGCCTGTTCAAAAAAGAACCGTTGACATTCCGAAAAGATTCGTTATCATAAAAGAAGAGGTTCGTTAGACGACCTTATCTGCACAGGAGGAAACACAAATGAAAAAAGATTTGCCAGCCAAAGGCTCCGAGTGGGTCCGGCTGATTTTATCAATATTGGTGCTGCTGGCGTTTGTGCCGCTGTCCCTCTATGCCATCCCAAAGGTGATGGCTCTTGGAGATGCCCAGACCCGCGCCGCGCTTCAGCAGCAGATGCAGTCGCAGGGAATCGGCGGCTGGTTTGTATTTTTAGGGATACAGGTCTTGCAGGTGGTGGTCGCAATGATTCCGGGCGAGCCGGTGGAAATCTTTGCCGGACTGATGTATGGTCCTCTGTGGGGAACCCTCAGCTGTATGCTGGGCATCTTTTTGGGCTCGATGATTGTCTATCTGCTGGTTCGGCGGCTGGGCATGCCAATCGTTTCTATCTTCATGGACCCGAAAAAGTTTCAGAACCTGCGGTTTTTACAGGACAAAAAGCGATTTGAGCGCATCTCCTTCCTGCTGTTTTTTATCCCCGGCACTCCAAAGGATTTGCTGACCTGGGCGGCAGGCTTTATCAACATCCGTCCGCTGCGCTTTTTTGCCATCTCTACCGTTGCACGTCTGCCCTCCATCCTCAGCTCCACGCTGGCAGGTGCTTCGCTGATTTCCGGCGATTTTACCACCACCGTTTTCATCTTCATCCTGACCGGAGCCGTCAGTCTGGTGGGAATGTGGCTGCACAACAAGCTCGAACAACACTCTGCCGACTCCAAGGGAAACGAACAAACCGAATAAAACAAGCATAGAAAAAAGGCTGTTTTTTTGAGTAAAAAAACAGCCTTTTTTCTAAAGTTAAGGTTTATATGAGAGTTTGAAGATGGCAAAGGGAAGGGCACTGTACCCATCAGGGTCAATGCCCACGTTTTGACCGGTTGGGATCAAGACGATTAAGGAAAATGTAAGAATAATGATTGCTCTGATTTTGATTATAGTATATACTTTCATAAAAGTCCAATCGTTGTTTTTAATCCCTTTCTGGAACGGGATTGATTTTTCCTATTCTGCCATACATTCCTGCGCCAGATAATTTCCGATGGCATCCCCTGCCAGCTGCGCGGTGGTCAGCACCTGTTCCAATGTGTTTCCGTGTGAACCCAGCTCCAGCAGCAGCGAGCCGGTGGTCAAATCCTGGTTGTATTTTCGGTAACAGAAAAAAATCGGTCTGGTCAATCCCTGCCAGCGGCTTTCGATGGCATCCTGAATGCCTGCGGCAAAGCGCAGATTTTTTCCCCAGTTTGGCATCTCCATCGTTCCGTCGTCGCAGCCGGCAATAATCATCATCTGCGCCGCTTTTTTGCCGTTGATCTGTGTAACGGGCTTGACCAGCGTGCTGTCCCGCTGTACCGCATCCCGATGAACATCCAGCACCACCTTGATGCTGGGATATTTTGCAAGATACTCCTTTACTGTTTCTGCGCTGCGCTCGTAGGAACCGTTGTAGGAAGGGTAGTCATGCTGGGTGTCGTCATGCAGCACCTCGATGCCGTGCGACCGAATCGCCTGTGCCATCACCTCTCCTGCCGCCACGATGTTTTCGCTGTTGTCGGTCGAACGCCAGGTGTGGCGGGTGTCGTAAATTTCGCTGTCATACGGCTCAAAGCTTTCGGTGGCGTGGGTGTGCATAATCAGCACCTGCGGTCCCTGCCGGTCCAGCAAAAACGGCTGTGGCTGCGCAAGATACTCCTCCACCTGCTGCTCAGAAAGAGAGGTGGCATTTTTGATTCTGCCGCTGCCAAAGCAAAGGCTGCTGCCGGCTGCCGCCAGGTCCTCCTCGACCACCGTTCCGCGGTACTCCTCTGGAATCTCAACCGGCTCGGGTGGCGGCTGTGTTTTTGTCGGCGGCGGCTGTTCCTCCTGCCT
>ERZ894232.407-NODE-407-length-57961-cov-13.627586_pt1 | contig 57961 bp, 58 predicted proteins | sample MGYA00380296_ERZ894232 | MGnify/ENA primary metagenome ERZ894232 (study PRJEB32331, sample SAMN06328433) | human gut metagenome | biome: human gut microbiome; feature: stool | host: Homo sapiens | collected 2014-08-14 ...
CTATTTGATCATTCATAATGAAGTTGTTGGGACAATCCTTAACTTATTGACATTGTTTATACAACAGCCCCTCTTTTCGCTAAAAATTATTTATTTTCTTTTGCAGCCTCTGCCATTTTCATAGCACGAACTTTTAACGGCAGACCGAATAAAGTGATAAATCCGTCTGCGTCATGGTGGTCGTATAAATCACCTGTCGTAAAGGATGCAAGAGACTCATTATACAGGCTGTAAGGAGAAACAGTACCTGCTTTAATGATGTTGCCTTTATAGAGTTTTAATTTTACTTTTCCGGTTACATACTCCTGTGTGCTTTCCACAAATGCCTGAATTGCTTCACGCAGAGGTGTGAACCATTTTCCTTCGTAAACGATTTGAGCAAATTGACTTCCTAATTTCTTTTTCATTTCCATTGTGTCACGGTCTAAAATCAATTCTTCCAGCTGTGCGTGAGCTTCCATAAGAATTGTTCCGCCGGGAGTCTCATATACACCACGGGATTTCATACCTACAACACGGTTTTCTACAATATCAATAATTCCGATACCATTGGCGCCGCCTAATTCATTTAATTCTGTAATAATTTCAGATACCTTCATGGATTTTCCGTTTAATGCAGTAGGAACTCCCTTTTCAAAAGTAAGAGAAATTTCAGTTTCTTTGTCAGGCGCTTTCTGAGGAGTTACGCCCAGAACCAGTAAATGTTCATAATCCGGTTCAGCAGCAGGATCTTCCAATTCCAGACCTTCATGGCTGATATGCCATAAGTTTCTGTCACGGCTGTAACTGTTGCTCATATTAAACGGAAGGTCAATACCATGTGCTTTACAGTATTCCATTTCATCTTCACGGGACTGCATGGTCCATACATCTGTCATACGCCATGGAGCGATGATTTTTAAATCGGGAGCAAGCGCTTTAATTCCTAATTCAAAACGGATTTGGTCATTTCCTTTTCCCGTAGCTCCGTGACAGATAGCGACAGCGCCTTCTTTTCTTGCAATTTCTACTAATTTTTTTGCAATAGGCGGACGAGCCATAGAAGTGCCTAACAGATATTTATTTTCGTAAACAGCGCCTGCCTGAACGCAAGGAACAATGTAATCATCACAAAATTCATCTACAATATCTTCAATATACAGCTTTGAAGCGCCGGATAAAGCTGCACGTTCTTCCAAACCATCTAATTCTGAACCTTGGCCACAGTTGATGCAGCAGCAGATAACCTCATAATCAAAATTTTCCTTTAGCCAAGGAATAAGAGCTGTTGTATCTAAACCGCCTGAATATGCTAAAATAACTTTTTCTTTCATAACGAAATCCTCCAAAGAATTATTTTGTATGAATGTAATATACACCTAAATAAATAATTATGCAATAGTTTTTTTAAAAAAATAGAAAAAAACTTATAAAACAGATAAAAATAGAATAAATATACATTGATATGCAAGGTTAGATATGAATAAAAAAAGAAATACAGGTAAAAATATGAAGAGAAAATAATGGAGGAAAATGAAAATGTGGGGAATTTTAATTGCATTGCTGTCAGGAGCGCTTATGAGTGTACAGGGAGTTTTTAATACGGAGCTGACAAAGCAGACAAGTCTTTGGGTTTCGACAGGGTGGGTGCAGATTTCAGCATTTCTTGTTTGTGTGGCAGCATGGTTGTTTACGGGACGTGAGTCCGTGGGAGCTTTGATGAAGGTCGAAAATAAGTATATACTTTTGGGTGGAGTAATCGGAGCTTTTATTACTGTAACAGTTATTCAGAGTATGTCCTCTTTAGGACCTGCCAAAGCGGCAATGCTGATTGTAATCGCACAGCTTGCAGTGGCATATCTTATTGAATTATTTGGGATGTTCGGTGTGGAAAAGGTGGATTTTCAATGGAGAAAGCTTTTGGGAATGGCAATCGCTATTGCGGGCATCGTTATTTTCAAATGGGAAAAATAGACAAAAACAGCCGGTTGCTTACGGCTGTTTTTTGGATTGCAGGAAAAAAAGAATAGTGCTATACTGAAGCTACATTTCAAATAGGCAAATCGGTGTTTCTGCCGTAATACCCATAAAACGTATTAGAACACAAAAAAGTTTATGTATTTTTTAGAAAAGAAGTTATCAATTTGATATTGTAAAGAGATTGCAAATTCGTTACAATAGACATAGTTGTACGAACTCCTCTTTACAAGCTCGTAAGGAGGTAATTGTATGATGAAAGCAAAAAATATCTTATTTATAATGCTTATGGGCATAATATGTCTTGTTTTTAGTTCCTGTAATTCCCCAAAAGAGGAAACGGTTGTGATAGAGCAGTCGGAAGAAAAACAGAATAAACCAAAAACAGAGGAACATTCTGAACAAGAAGAAGCTTGGATATGGGTAGATGTCAGCGGAGCAGTGAGCGCTCCGGGGGTATATCGTCTGAAACAGGGTTCCAGAGTATTTGAGGCAGTTCAGGAAGCCGGAGGCTTTTTGGAAAATGCAGATACAACGGGAATTAATCAGGCTTCTGTTTTATCAGACGGGGAAAAGCTTCAAATCTATACAATAGAAGAAGTACAACAAATGGAAGTACAGCCTGAAATGTTTTCCGGCTCATCGGAAAATACAGAAAGCGGTGGTAAAATTAACATAAATACAGCCGATTTGACAGAGCTTCAGGAAATTCCGGGAGTAGGAGAAAAAAAGGCACAGTCCATTATGGAGTATCGGGAAGCCTGCGGAGGTTTTCAGAATATTGAACAGCTTCAAGAGGTACCGGGGATTAAAGGGAAAACATTTGATAAAGTCAAGGATTACATAACAGTAAAATAAGGAGAATATAGATGAGCAAGCGTGTATTAGTAGTAGACGATGAGAAACTGATTGTAAAAGGAATACGTTTTAGTCTGGAACAGGAAGGAATGGAAGTGGATTGTGCTTATGACGGAGAAGAAGCACTGGAAAAAGCTAAAGAGAAGGAATATGATATGATTCTTCTGGATATTATGCTTCCAAAGCTTACAGGACTGGAGGTCTGTCAACAAATCAGAGAGTTTTCATCTGTCCCCATTATTATGCTAACTGCAAAAGGGGAAGATATGGATAAAATTCTGGGGCTTGAATACGGTGCGGATGATTATATCACAAAGCCTTTTAATATTCTGGAGGTAAAAGCACGTATTAAAGCGATTATGCGAAGAATGCGTAAAGAAGAAGCAAAAGAAAGCTTTGGAAAAACATTGGTATCGGGAGACTTGAAATTAGACTGCGAAGGCAGAAGAGTATTTATCGCAGGGAAAGAAATTAATCTGACTGCAAAAGAATTTGATGTATTGGAGCTTTTGGCAAAAAATCCAAACAAAGTATACAGCAGAGAAAATCTCTTAAATTTAGTATGGGGATATGAATATCCGGGAGATGTGCGTACCGTTGATGTACATATCAGGCGTTTAAGAGAAAAAATAGAAGCTGTTCCAAGTGACCCGAAATATGTTCATACAAAATGGGGAATTGGATATTATTTTCAGGGCTAAGCTAACGCCGCAGTAGATAGATGCTATTGCGGCAATTCTTTTCTGAGGCTTTTTGAAAAGCCCTATTGATAGAGTGAGGAAATTAGAATGAAGATAAAGATGAAACTGTCATTTTTGAAAAGTCTTAGGTTTCGAGTTATGGTACTTCTGGTGATTATCGGAATTTTGCCGTGTATCATTGCAGAAAGCGTAATTGTAAGCAGTTACGAAAATCGGGCAGTAGAGCTGAAAAACATCAGCGTGAAAAATCAATGCGATATTCTGGGAAAACAGCTTATGAAGGAGGAATATTTAAAATATCCCCAGTCAGAGGTTATTAACAGCGAGTTGGCTATGTTTTCTTCCGTTTTCAGCGGAAGAATTTTAGTGATTAACCGAGACGGAAGAATTGTAAAGGATACCTATGATATTGATGAGGGAAAATATGTTCTTTCAGAGGCTGTAATTAAGTGTTTTGAAGGAGAAAATACAGGATATTATGATAAAGATAATTCTTACATTGTACAGACGGTTCCGCTGAAAAACATGATAAATAAGCAGGTAGAGGGTGTAATGCTCATTAGTATTTCTACCAGCGATATTAAAGACAGTATCGCTATTTTAAGACACAGGGCAAATTTACTGCTGCTTATTATTTGTGTATTTGTTTTAATTTTAGGTTTTGTATGGTCAAAAACATTGGTTCGCCCGTTTGCACGAGTTGGAAAAGCTATTGAAGAATTGACAGACGGGTATTTAGATGAAGAAATTTCAGTGCCGGATTATACAGAAACGGAGATGATAAGCAGTGTTTTTAATAAAATGCTGAAGAAAATGAAGGTTTTAGACGACTCCAGACAGGAATTTGTGGCAAATGTGTCTCATGAGCTGAAAACACCGATGACATCGATAAAAGTTTTGGCGGACTCCCTTGCAGGACAGGAGGATGTTCCCGTAGAGCTGTATAAGGAATTTATGCAGGATATCGCAGTTGAGATTGACAGGGAGAATAAGATTATTACAGACCTGTTGTCTTTGGTGAAAATGGATAAAAAGGCATCAGAGCTTAATATTGAGAAAGTAAACATCAATGAGCTTATGGAAAATATTTTAAAGAGACTGAAGCCGATTGCTGATAAAAAGAAGGTGGAGCTGGTACTAGAAAGTTATCGTCCGATTGTTGCAGAGATTGATGAGGTGAAGCTGAGTCTGGCATTATCAAATTTAGTAGAAAATGGTATTAAATATAATGTGAAAGACGGATGGGTACATGTGACTTTAAATGCAGACCATAAATATTTTTATGTTTCCGTAGAAGACTCGGGAATTGGTATCCCACAGGAGTCCATTGACCGTATTTTTGAAAGATTTTATCGTGTGGATAAGTCACACTCCAGAGAAATCGGCGGAACAGGTCTGGGACTTGCTATTACCAGAAATGCCATTGTTATGCACAGAGGTGCGATTAAGGTAAAGAGCGAGGAGCATAAAGGAACTACGTTTTCAGTGAGAATTCCGTTAAATTATATTGGATAGGAGGCATACAGGTGAAAGGAAAAAGACATGGCATCCTGTTTCTTTTGCTCTGCTTTGTTATAGTGGCTGTAACAGGGTGCAGCAAAAAGGAAGAAAAAAATGAAAAAAGAGAATATCAGATGTATTACTTGTCGCCTACGGAAAGTTCTTTGGAAACGGATGAGTATAAGCCGACAAAAAGGACAACAGAGGCAATGGTAAAGGAAATCGGCGAGATGCTGGATGAAATACCAAAAAAAGAGGAACATTTTCGGCTGCTTCCAAAAGATGTAAATATTTTGGAGTGCAGTTATGATGGAGAAAAGGTTGTTGTCAATTTTAATGAAAATTATAAAAAAATGAAAAATACCAGAGAAATTCTGGTAAGAGCAGGTATTGTAAAAGCATTTACCCAGATACCCGGAGTTGAGTATGTGGAATTTACAGAGAACGGAGCGCCCATGACAGACTCAGAGGGTGTGGAAATCGGGAAAATGGATAGGAATACCTTTGTAGAAAATGAAGGTGAAAATGTAAACTCTTATGTACACAGTAATCTGAACCTCTATTTCGCAGATGAAAGCGGAAGCAGCTTGGTGAAAGAGACGGTTTCGGCATATTATAACAGCAATGTTCCGGTGGAACGGGAAGTGGTGGAAAGATTGCTGAAAGGCCCTAAGACAGAGGGGTTAAAACCGACCTTATCACCGAATACAAAAATTTTAGGCGTTTCTATTGTAGAAGGAATTTGTTATGTAAATCTGGATAAGAGTTTTTTGACAGACTCCATGGATGTGCAGGAAAAGCTTCCGATATACTCTATTGTCAATTCTCTTACAGACGCATGTAATATTCGTGCTGTGCAGATTTCGGTGGAAGGAGAAACGAAGGTTACGTTTCGGGAAACCATGAAATTAGACGAACCGTATCATGCAGATTATGGATTGCTAAAGGAGGAAGAAAGTGAGTAAAAGACCATTATGTGGGGCTGCCCTTTTATGGGCAGTCATGCTGTGGCTTTTGGGACAGATGCAGGTTTCGGCGTTCACTTTTCAAACGCCGAAGCTTCCTCTTAAAATTCCTCTGGAAAAAGCAGCAGTAAGCGGAGAAATTTATAAGAAAGAAGAATTTACTCTTTATACAAATCTTTATATCAAGAATGCAAATCTAACTATAAATTCAAAACAATATTCCATAGATAATGTAAAAGTTCATATAAAAAGAGAAAAGTGCAGCACTGCCTTTCGCTGTGGGGACAAGGTTTTCGTAAAAGGAAGGCTGGAGGAAATTCCTTTGCCTGCTAATCTGGGACAGTTTAATGAAAGGGTTTATAACTATGCCAGAGGGATAAAATGGTATCAGTCCGGCGAGTCTGTACAAGTGTTGGAAAAGAATTTTAATCTGTTTTTAAAATGGCAGAACAAGATTAAAGAAATGTGGATAAAAGGAATTTCAAAAGTTGTTCCGGAGGATAAAATCGGGTTTTTTGAGTCTGTTTTGTTAGGAGAAAAAAGAAATTTGGACAGTAGTCAGAAGATATTGTTTCGAATTATGGGATGCTCTCATATTTTAGCCATTTCAGGACTGCACCTTTCTATTATGGGAGGAGGACTTTTAAAAATTTTGCAGAGACTTTCCGTTCCCTTTTGGGCAGCAGGGAGTATTTCTATGATTGCAATGATTTTATATGGAGGTCTCACAGGCAGCGGAGCGGCAGTCATGCGGGCGGCAATTATGTTTTCAGTCTGGATTGGAGCATTGATTTGGAAAAGAACGTATGATTTTTTATCTTCAGCAGCCTTAGCCTGTATTTTACTCCTTATAAAATCGCCACTGTATTTATATGACAGCAGCTTTTTATTGTCTTTTGGTGCAATTTTAGGCTTAGGTCTTGTTCAACCCGCATTTTTTTCAAAGAAAATGCAGAGAGGAAAGAAGACATTAGGAGAGAAAACCAAAAAGCTTTTTATGGATGGAATAAAGGGAGGAATTGCGGTATGGGCAGTGCTGTTGCCTATGATGATGTATTTTTTTTATGAAATCTCAGTGTTTGGAATAATTATAAATCTTTTGGTTCTTCCAACCGCAGGAATTTTACTGATATCCGGTTGTGCAGGAAGTCTTTTGGGAATGTGTGGAATTATTTCTTTGGGAAAACTTGTTACAGCGCTTGCGCTGTTGATTTTAGAAGCTTATATAAGTGTAGGAAAAATTATTCAGCATATTCCCTTTGCAATGTGGATTACAGGGAAGCCGGCTTTGTGGAAATGCGTATGCTATTATATGTTTCTTATTCTTTTGCTGTGTGTGAAAAATTGTAAAAAAAGCAGTAAAAGGCGGAAAACATTTTGGAGCGGGATATGGATAGCAAGCCTCCTTCTGTTGTGTGTGAAGCTTCCGTGGGAAATAAGAGATATTACCTTTTTGGATGTAGGGCAAGGGGATTGCATTTGTATTCATACGGGTAACAGAAGTTGCTTTCTCATAGACGGCGGCAGCAGCAGTGTGTCCGGTGTGGGAAAGTACCGAATTCTTCCGTTTTTAAAAGCCTGCGGAATACAAGAAATAAAGGGAATTTTTGTTTCTCATACGGATTTGGATCATATTAGCGGGATACAGGAAATTTTGGAAAGTGTGGCAAGAAAGGAGACACAGATAAAGCTTGAAAGACTTTTTTTATCGGAATGTGAGGAGAAAAAGGAGAAATTAGAGGAATTGGAAAAGAAGGGGAAAAAAGCAGGCTGTAAGGCAGTATACATAAAGAAAGGAACAAAAATAAGGGAAGGAAAAGTACAATTGGAATGTTTGGCACCTGACAGAAAAGATTTAGAATGTAATGAAGGTTCTCAGGCATTTTGCATGACAAAAGGAAGCTTAAAGGTACTCTTTACCGGAGATATAGAGGGAGAAGGCGAAAATGAACTTTTTCAGGAGATAAAAGCAAGAGGTGAGGAATATGATGTGTTGAAAGTGGCACATCATGGTTCTAAGAATTCCACAAAAGAAGAATTTTTGGAAATTGTCAACCCTAAAGCATCTGTAATTTCCTGTGGCAAAGATAATTCTTATGGGCATCCTCACAAGGAATTATTGGAAAGATTGGAAAATTATACAGAAAAAATGTTGTTTACTATGGAAGAGGGGGAGATTAGATTGACAGAAAGGAAAAATAGTTTTTGTATAGAAAGCAGATTGGGAAAGAAAAGGTATCTTTTCATGGAAAATGAACCGTGATATAATCAGTTTACCGCTGTGGAATGTGCAGGAAAAGTAAAAAAGGTAAGAAAAGAGAGAAATATGAAAAGCTTACAGGAAGATATTAAAAATCAGGATTTTAAACGGGTATATTTGCTTTATGGAGAAGAAAATTATTTAAAACAGCAGTATAAAGGGAAATTGAAAAAGGCGCTGATTCAAGAGGAGGACTCCATGAATTTCTCTATGTTTGAAGGGAAAAAGACGGAGCCCAAGGAAATTATAGATTTGGCAGAAACTATGCCTTTTTTTGCAGACAGACGAGTGATTTTTCTGGAAGATACCGGTTTCTTTAAAAATCAGTGTGGAGATTTACCGGAATATATGGCGGAGTTGCCAGAATATATCTGTATGGTGTTTATCGAAAATGATGTAGATAAACGAAATAGAATGTATAAGGCTGTAAAAAAGTATGGTCGAGCAGTGGAATTTAATGTGCAGGACAGTAATACGATTATGCGTTGGGTTTTGGGAATGATGAAAAGAGAGGGAAAAAAGATTACCCAAAAAGATATGGAGCTTTTTCTGAGTAAAACAGGAACAGATATGGGAAATATAGAAAGGGAATTGGAAAAGCTTTTATGTTATACCATGGACAGAGAAATTATTACAGCACAGGATATTGAGAATGTATGTACAACACAGATAACCAATCATATTTTTGAGATGATTCGGGCTGTAACAGAGAAAAATCAAAAAAAAGCATTAGATCTTTATTATGAGTTGCTGGCATTAAAAGAGCCACCTATGAGAATATTGTTTCTTCTTGCAAGACAGTTTAACCTGATTATGCAGGTAAAGGAATTATCAAAATGTGGATATGATCAATCGCAAATTGGAAAAAAAGCAGGAATTCAGCCGTTTGTTGTGAAAAATTATCTCACCTATGCAAGAAAATACAGTACCGAAGAATTAAGGGCAGCAGTGGAGGAATGTGTTGCGGCAGAAACAAAAGTAAAAATGGGATTTATGACAGATACTATGAGTGTGGAACTGCTTTTAGTAAAATTCAGCAGTATATAGCAAAAAAGCCTTGGCTGATGACGGTCAACCAAGGCTCTGATTTTATTTTAATTCTTATGCAAGAGTGTTCACTGCTTTAGATAAGCGGGAAACTTTTCTTGCAGCTGTGTTTTTATGATAAACACCTTTAGAAGCTGCTTTATCAATAGTAGAAATTGCATTTAATAATGCTGCAGATGCTGCCTCTTTATCTTTTGCTTCGATAGCAGCTTCTACTTTTCTGATAGAAGTTTTCACAGCTGATTTGATAGATTTATTTCTTTCAGCTTTTTTTCTGTTTACTAATACTCTTTTTTTTGCAGATTTAATGTTAGCCAAAGCGTACACCTCCGAATATAATCTTTTTCCAATTTGTTATTTTCTATTATTTATCGGAGAAAGACACGGAACTCTCCGATACAACATGCTTTTTTATTGTAGAATATTTACCCATAAATGTCAATACATAAAATCTTCTAAATTGCGAAAAATACTTAAAAAAGGCAGGGAAAGGAAGAGTAAGATGTCATTGCAGAGAATTCATACGGATTTGGCATTGGAGGCAAAGGAAAAATTTGAGGAAGATAATGTGGAAATCCGAGGTGTTGTAATCGAGGAGGATTATAATCAGGAGAAGGATATCAGAACAACCGTTGTGCGGATAGAAACAGAAAACGGAGCAAAAACTATGGGAAGACCACAAGGGGTATATATTACCATAGAAGCACCTAATTTGTCTGTACCGGATGAAGATTACCACAGGGAAATTTCTAAAGAGCTTGCGCATCATGTAAAAAGTCTTTTGCCGAAAAAAGAAGATATTCGAGTGCTGGTGGCGGGCTTGGGAAACAGAGAAATTACGCCGGATGCGCTGGGACCGGAGGTAGTGGCAAATCTTCATATTACCAGACACATTATTAAAGAATACGGTATTCAGGGAATGGGAGAGGAGCATGCCAGCAGCATAAGCGGAATTGTTCCGGGAGTCATGGCGCAGACAGGAATGGAAACATTGGAGATTATCAGAGGAGTAACAGAGGAAACAAAGCCGGATGTAATTATTGCCATTGACGCTTTAGCCGCCAGAAGCATCAAGCGTTTGAACAGAACCATTCAGATTACAGACACGGGAATTAACCCCGGCTCAGGCGTGGGAAATCATCGAAACGGTTTAAATGAAGCCGTGCTGGGAGTAAAAGTAATTGGAATTGGAGTACCTACGGTAGTAGATGCGGCAACCATTGTGCATGACTCTATGGCGCATCTTTTGGATACTTTAGAGGAGGCAGAGAAGAAGGAATTTTTAGAAGAGATGATAGCGCCTTCTCTTTATAGTATGTTTGTAACGCCAAAAGATGTAGACGATACGATTAAACGGCTTTCTTATACCATTTCAGAGGGACTGAATTTTACATTTGAAAAAGACAAGGCATAATTGAAATATATTTTCTCATATATAGATATGAGGTGATAAGGTGAAGAAAAGAGATGTAGAACAGGGAATTTCAATTTTGCTTTGGATTTTAATGGTTTTGCTGGCGGGATATATTATTGTAAAGGGACTGGCTCTTGAGAAAAAAGATATGGAATATATGATGGGAAATATACAGCATCAGGCATTAAAGACATATCTTCCTGGAATAACGGAAACCGAAGGAGAAAAGGACGGAAAACAGTGGCTGTGGGAAAAAATAAAAGCACAACTGCCGATATTAAAAAAGTATTCCAAAGAGGAGGAAAAGAAGCCGGAAATCGATGCAAAAACAAGCAGTCGGATTATGCGGGAAAATACAGAATTTTTGGAGGCAAAGCTTTTAGAAGAAAATCAGGAAGCCGGTCCTCCTTCTTCCGGTTATGAAAATACAGAAAATGAGGAAATACCGGGAGATGCACCAAGTCAGGAAACTGTTAATCAGATAAGAGCACCTGTTACGGATATTCCTTTGGAGAAGTTTCAGGATTTTGATTTTGTTATGCGTAATTTCTACACCGTAGATAAAACAACCAGTATCAACAGCGAACAGTTAAACGCACCGGCGCTTCTTGAAATGGATATGCGGATGCAGGGAAGTAATGAACAGCCGCAAATTCTTATTTACCACAGTCACTCTCAGGAAGAATTTATTGACTCTGTGCCGGGAGACCCTTCCACGACTATTGTGGGGGTAGGGGACTATCTCACGACCTTGCTGCGGGACACATACGGATACAATGTCATTCACGTAACAGATACCTTTGATATTGTAGACGGAAAGCTGGACAGAGATAAAGCATATACCTATGCGCAGGAAAGAATAAGCCGGATTTTAGAGGAAAACCCCAGTGTAGAAGTGGTGATTGACCTTCATAGAGACGGTGTATCCGGAAATAAGAGGCTGGTTACCAATATAGACGGAAAAGAAACGGCGAAAATTATGTTTTTCAACGGACTGAGCAGAACAAAACAAAACGGCGAGATTTCTTATCTGCCAAATCCCTACATTCAGGAAAATTTGGCATTTTCTTTGCAGATGATGCTGGAAACGAAGAAGTATTATCCGGATATTGCAAGAACCATTTATTTGAGAGGATATCGTTATAATCTGCATTTACGGCCAAAAGCATTGCTGGTGGAGTGCGGAGCGCAGACCAATACGGTACAGGAAGAGATGAATGCCATGGAACCGTTGGCGGATATTTTAAATAAGGTACTGACAGGTACATAAATTTCTTGCTTAATTTCAGATTACCATGCTATACTTATCTAGTATGCCTATTTATATGTTTCGTATGTTAGCATGAAGGAAAACTATGGAGGAAATTATATGCCGTCAATCGAACAGAGTAAAATTCGTAATTTTTGTATTATCGCACATATTGACCATGGCAAATCTACATTGGCAGACCGTATTATCGAAAAAACCGGACTGCTTACTGACAGAGAGATGCAGGCACAGGTCTTAGATAATATGGAGTTGGAAAGAGAAAGAGGAATTACTATAAAATCTCAGGCTGTCCGTATTGTATACCATGCAAAGGACGGAGAGGAATATATTTTTAATTTAATAGATACGCCGGGACATGTGGACTTTAACTATGAGGTATCACGAAGTCTGGCTGCCTGTGACGGGGCAATTTTGGTAGTAGATGCTGCGCAGGGCATTGAAGCACAGACACTGGCGAATGTATATCTGGCGTTAGATCATGATTTAGACGTATTTCCGGTTATCAATAAAATTGATTTGCCAAGTGCAGAGCCGGAAAGAGTAATCAATGAAATCGAGGATGTAATCGGGATAGAAGCGCAGGATGCACCTTTGATTTCAGCAAAAACAGGTTTGAATATTGAAGATGTTCTGGAGCAGATTGTAGCTAAAATTCCGGCGCCTTCAGGAAGCCCTGAAAATCCTTTGCAGGCGTTGATTTTTGACTCGATTTATGACCCGTATAAAGGTGTTATTGTATTTTGCCGTATTAAGGAAGGAACCGTTCGCAAAGGCACAAAAATCCGTATGATGGCAACGGGAGCGGTAGAAGAAGTTGTAGAAGTAGGATATTTTGGTGCAGGACAGTTTATTCCCTGTGAGGAGCTTTCCGCAGGTATGGTAGGCTATGTGACTGCCAGCATTAAAAATGTAAAAGATACCCGTGTAGGTGATACTATTACAGATGAGGAAAGACCTTGCGAAACGCCACTGCCGGGTTACAAGAAAGTAAATCCAATGGTATTCTGCGGTGTGTATCCTGCGGATGGTGCGAAATATCAGGATTTGCGTGATGCTTTAGAAAAATTACAGTTAAATGATGCTTCTCTGTTTTTTGAGCCGGAGACGTCTATTGCCCTTGGCTTTGGGTTCCGCTGTGGTTTCTTAGGATTGCTGCATCTGGAAATTATTCAGGAGAGATTGGAAAGAGAATATAATCTGGATCTTGTCACAACAGCTCCGGGCGTTGTGTATAAAGTGCATAAGACAAACGGGGAAGTCATTGATCTCACCAATCCGTCAAACCTTCCGGACCCATCTGAAATTGATTATATGGAAGAGCCTATGGTAAAGGCGGAAATCATGGTGACCACAGAGTTTATCGGACCGATTATGGACTTGTGTCAGGAGAGAAGAGGACAGTATCAGGGAATGGAATACATGGAAACTACCCGTGCCCTTCTTCATTATCATCTGCCGTTGAATGAAATTATTTATGACTTCTTTGATGCTTTAAAATCACGTTCCAGAGGCTATGCTTCTTTTGATTATGAGATGCTTGGTTATGAGCAGAGCGATTTGGTAAAACTGGATATTCTGGTAAACAAAGAAGAAGTGGATGCCTTGTCCTTTATTGTATTTGCCGGTTCTGCTTATGAGAGAGGACGTAAAATGTGTGAAAAGCTCAAGGAAGAAATTCCGAGACAGCTTTTTGAAATTCCAATTCAGGCAGCAGTGGGAAGTAAAATTATTGCCAGAGAAACCGTAAAAGCAATGCGTAAGGACGTATTGGCAAAATGTTACGGAGGCGATATTTCCCGTAAGAGAAAACTTCTGGAAAAACAGAAGGAAGGTAAGAAACGTATGCGCCAGATCGGAAACGTAGAAATTCCGCAGAAGGCATTTATGAGCGTATTAAAATTAGACGATAAATAAAAAATTGGGGAAGGTATTGTATGAAAAAAGATTTGGGACTTTATGTTCACATTCCCTTTTGCGTAAGAAAATGTGAATACTGTGATTTCCTTTCGTGGAGTGCGGGAGAGGAAGAACGGGAGCAGTATGTAAATGCACTGCTTTCGGAGATTGAAAGTTACAGAGATTTTGTAAAGGGATATCGTGTGTCAACGATATTTGTTGGGGGAGGTACGCCATCCGTTCTCCGGCCAAAGCAAATGGAGCGCATTCTTCAGAAAATTTATGAAGTATTTGAATTAGAAAAAAGACCGGAAATTACCATAGAAGTAAATCCGGGAACTGTGGATGAAGAAAAATTGCAGTGTTATAAAGCAAATGGAGTAAATCGCTTGAGTATGGGACTGCAGTCAGTAAAAGATGAAAAACTTAGACTTTTAGGGAGAATTCATACCTATCAGGAGTTTGCAGAGAGCTATGAGCTGGCAAGAAAAGTTGGGTTTGACAATATCAGCATAGACTTGATTTCTTCTGTGCCGGGGCAGACCTTGCAGGAGTGGAAGGAAGAGCTGGAAATTGCAGCAGTGCAAAATCCGGAGCATATTTCTGTGTATCAGCTTATTATCGAAGAAGGTACGCCTTTTTATGAAAAGTATGCAGAGCATCCGGAGCTTTTGCCTGATGAAGAAACCAGCAGGGAAATCTACCTTTGGACAGGCAGATTTTTAAAAGAAGCAGGCTATGAGCAGTATGAAATCTCCAATTATGCCAAGCCGGGCAAAGAGTCCAGACATAACCTGAAATACTGGGAACGTGGAGATTATTTGGGCTTAGGACTGGGAGCTGCATCTATGGTGCGAAATATTCGCATGAGTAATACAAAGGATATGAAGACTTATCTGGAACGCTGTGACAAGCCTAAAACCATGCGGGAGGACGTACAGTTTTTGGAAGAACCTCGTCAGATGGAAGAATTTATGTTTTTGGGACTGCGGAAAACAAGAGGTGTGTCAAAAAAAGAATTTAGACGTATCTTCGGCAGAGAAATGGATATGGTTTATGAGAAAGCTCTACATAAATGTCTGGAAAACGGAATGCTGTTGGAACATAAGGACAGAATTTTTCTCTCAGAAGAGGGAACTCTTTTAAGCAATATGGTTTTATCAGAGTTTTTGTTTGATTAGTAAAATAGTTTATGGAATTTTAATAAAGTTTAATTCTTTTGTTCTGGATTTCTGTGTTTTTCTGTGGCAGAATAAGAACAGAAAAAACAGGGGAGGAATTGTATGAATATTTTGTTTTTTCTTACCCCCAAAGTAGACGTTGCATATATTTACGATACGTATAGTCTTAGACAAGTATTGGAAAAGATGGAATATCATAAGTATTCATGTATTCCGATTATTAATGAACGGGGAAAATATACAGGCACTATTACAGAAGGCGACCTGTTATGGGGATTAAAGAACAGAGCTGATTTGAATTTAAAAAGTGCGGAGGAAGTTCCGATTGCTTCCTTTGAAAGAAGAACGGATTATACACCGATACGTGTGGACTCAGATATGGAAGATTTGCTGGATAAGGCAATGAGACAGAATTTTGTTCCGGTAGTTGACGATCAGAAGAATTTTATCGGGATTGTCACAAGGCGGGATATTATGCAGTATATTTGTTCCTCATGTAAAAGAGAAGATACGAAAGAGAAAGAAACTGCCGGCGTTTAAGGTGCCGGCAGTTTTCTGCGTCTTAGGAAAATAAATAGAACAAATGTTTGCAAAAAGCGAATATGATGTGGTACAATATAGAAATCAGATAGCAAGAAATACAAACCAAGCTTATAGATATACGGAAGAAAGGGAGAATTATGGCAGTAAAAATGCAGGCAAGGCAATTTATAAAGATACGTGGTGCAAACGAAAATAATCTGAAAAATCTTGATGTGGATATTCCCAGAAATGAAATGGTCGTGCTTACAGGGCTCAGCGGTTCGGGAAAGAGTTCTCTGGCATTTGATACCATTTATGCGGAAGGTCAGAGAAGATACATGGAGTCTCTGTCTTCCTATGCCCGTCAGTTTTTGGGACAGATGGAAAAGCCTGATGTGGAAAGTATCGAAGGGCTTTCTCCTGCAATTTCCATAGATCAAAAATCTACCAACCGAAATCCTCGTTCCACAGTAGGAACAGTGACAGAGATTTATGACTATTTCCGTCTGTTGTATGCAAGAGTGGGAATTCCACATTGCCCAAAGTGCGGCAGAGAAATTAAAAAGCAGACCGTAGACCAGATGGTAGACCATATTATGGGGATGCCCGAGAGAACGAAAATACAGCTTTTAGCTCCGGTGGTAAGAGGGCGCAAGGGAACTCATGCAAAGCTTTTTGAGCAGGCGAGAAAAAGCGGCTATGTCCGTGTGCTGGCGGACGGGAACTTATATGAATTAAATGAAGAAATCAAGCTGGATAAGAATATTAAGCATAATATAGAAATCATTGTAGACCGCTTGATTGTAAAACCGGGAATTGAAAAACGACTGACAGACTCTATTGAAACAGTGCTGAATTTGGCAGAAGGAAAACTGGTGGTAGATACCATGGATGGAAATTATGTGAATTTCAGTCAGAGTTTTGCCTGTCCGGATTGTGGAATTAGCATTGATGAAATTGAACCTCGAAGCTTTTCTTTTAACAATCCTTTCGGTGCGTGTCCTTCCTGCTTTGGATTGGGATATCGTATGGAATTTGACGTGGATTTGATGATACCGGACAGAAGCCTCAGTATTTCTCAAGGAGCAATTACTGTGATGGGCTGGCAGTCCTGTACGGATAAAGGAAGCTTTACCAGAGCAATTTTAGATGCGTTGGCAAAGGAATATCATTTTGATTTAGATACGCCTTTTGAAGAATATCCGCAGGAGGTGCAGGATGTTTTAATTCACGGAACAAACGGAAAAGAAGTGAAGGTGTACTATAAAGGACAGCGTGGAGAAGGTGTCTATGATGTTGCTTTTGAAGGAATTGTAAAGAATGTGGAGCGCAGATACAGGGAGACAGGTTCAGAAACCATGAAGCAGGAATATGAGTCCTTTATGCGTATCACACCATGTCCTTCCTGTAAGGGACAAAGGCTGAAACCGGAAGCTTTGGCAGTGACTGTGGGAGATAAGAACATCCACGAGGTTACCTCCATGTCAATCAGCAGTCTCCATGAGTTTTTAGAGGAGTTAAAGCTTTCTGAAACACAGCAGCTTATCGGAGAGCAGGTATTAAAAGAGATTAAGGCGAGAGTGGGATTTCTGGTAAATGTAGGTCTGGATTATCTGACTTTGGCAAGAGCAACAGGAACACTTTCGGGCGGAGAAGCCCAGCGCATCCGTTTGGCAACTCAGATTGGTTCCGGATTAGTAGGCGTTGCATACATTTTAGACGAGCCAAGTATCGGACTTCATCAGAGAGACAATGACAAGCTTTTGGGAACTTTAAAGCATTTGCGGGATTTAGGGAATACTTTGATTGTGGTGGAGCATGATGAGGATACTATGCGTGCAGCAGACTGCGTGGTGGATATCGGACCGGGAGCAGGGGAACACGGCGGTCAGCTTGTGGCAATAGGAACGGCAGAAGAAATTATGCAAAATCCCAATTCAATTACAGGACAGTATTTAAGTGGGAAAATAAAAATCCCGGTTCCTGAAGTGAGGAGAAAGCCAACGGGATTTCTCACAATTCGAAAAGCAGCAGAAAATAATCTGAAGAATATTGACGTAAAAATTCCATTGGGAGTAATGACATGTGTAACAGGTGTGTCCGGTTCGGGAAAGAGTTCTCTTGTCAATGAAATTCTATATAAGAGTCTGGCAAGAAAGTTAAATCGTGCAAGAACAATTCCGGGGAAACACAAGTGCATTGAAGGTGTGGAGCAGTTAGATAAAGTGATTGATATTGACCAGTCTCCTATTGGAAGAACCCCTCGTTCCAATCCTGCGACGTATACCGGTGTATTTGATCAAATCCGAGACCTTTTTGCGGCTACGGCAGATGCAAAAGCAAGAGGATATAAGAAGGGCAGATTTAGTTTTAATGTAAAAGGCGGAAGATGTGAAGCGTGCAGCGGTGACGGTATTTTAAAAATTGAAATGCACTTTTTGCCGGATGTTTATGTACCGTGTGAGGTATGTCAGGGAAAACGATATAACAGAGAAACGCTGGAAGTAAAATATAAAGGAAAAAGTATTTACGATGTGCTGAATATGACCGTAGAGGAAGCTTTGGCTTTCTTTGACCATGTTCCGTCTATCAAGAGAAAAATTCAGACCTTATACGATGTGGGACTGTCTTATATTCGTTTGGGACAGCCTTCCACAGAGCTTTCAGGAGGCGAAGCGCAGAGAATTAAGCTTGCCACAGAGCTTAGCAAGAGAAGTACAGGAAAAACGATTTACATTTTGGATGAGCCTACAACAGGGCTGCACTTTGCAGACGTTCATAAGCTGATTGAAATTCTTCAAAGACTTTCAGAAGGCGGAAATACGGTTGTAGTCATTGAGCATAATTTAGATGTAATTAAAACAGCAGATTATATCATCGACATAGGACCGGAAGGCGGAGATAAGGGAGGAACAGTGGTTGCCAAGGGAACTCCTGAAGAGATTGCCGCAAATCCGGCATCTTATACAGGTCAATATGTGTCAAAATATTTGAGATGATTGCCCCTTTTCAATAAAGGGGAAGTTGTATATAATGAAGTAGAGCCAAGGCGAAAGGTCTTAGGAAAGGGGTAAATGAATGGCAGCATCAGACATTGGAATTGATTTGGGAACAGCCAGTATCCTTGTTTATGCCAAGGGTAAGGGAATTGTTTTAAAAGAACCATCCGTAGTTGCATACGATAAAGATAATAATAAAATACGTGCAGTAGGCGAGGAAGCCCGCCAGATGATCGGACGTACACCGGGAAATATTGTGGCAGTGCGTCCTTTGAGACAAGGAGTCATTTCTGACTATGAGGTTACAGAAAAAATGCTGAAATATTTTATTTCCAAGGCAATCGGGAAACGGGCATTTCGAAAACCACGTATCAGTATATGTGCTCCAAGCGGTATTACAGAGGTGGAGAAAAAGGCAGTAGAAGAAGCCACATATCAGGCAGGAGCCAGAGAGGTGCATATTATAGAAGAACCGATTGCAGCGGCTATTGGTGCAGGGATTGATATTACAATCCCCTTCGGAAATATGATTGTGGATATCGGAGGGGGAACAACCGATGTTGCAGTAATTTCTCTGGGAGGTACAGTTGTTTCCACTTCCATTAAGCTAGCAGGAGATGATTTTGATGATGCGATTATGCGTCATGTACGGAAAAAACACAATCTGATGATTGGAGAGAGAACCGCAGAGGACATTAAAATACAGATTGGAACAGTGTATTCCTCTCCGCAGCCAAAGAGCATGGAAGTAAAAGGGCGTGATACCATTACAGGATTGCCTAAGAGCGTTACGCTTACTTCAGAAGAAATCAAAGAGGCTTTACGGGACGCTACAACTCAGATTATGGAGACCATTCACAGCGTATTAGAGAAAACACCGCCTGAGCTGGCAGCGGACGTGGCAGAAAGAGGAATTGTTTTAACCGGCGGAGGCGCTTTGTTGGGCGGTCTGGAAGAACTAATCGAAGAAGAAACGGGAATTAATACCATTGTGGCAGATAATCCGGCGCAGGTGGTTGCCATAGGCACAGGGCAATATATGGAAATGATGAGTAAAATGAACGGAAAATTATAGAAATACAGAGAGGAAAAAATGTGGAAGAAACCATTGAAGGATATATAGAACATATCATATATCGAAATCAGGAAAACGGATATACCGTAGCAAACCTTGTTTCAGAAGAAACAGAGATTACCTGTGTGGGGATTTTTCAGTACCTGAATGAAGGCGAGGCCATAAGAGCCAAAGGAGTATATAAGGAACACCCTTCTTATGGGCAGCAGTTTTCTGTATCTTCTTATGAAATTGTCATTCCACAGGACTCTCTGGCAATGGAAAGATATTTAGGTTCAGGAGCTATAAAGGGTATCGGAGCTGCTCTGGCTGCAAGAATTGTGCGTCATTTCGGTGATGATACCTTGCGGATTATCGAAACAGAGCCGGAACGTCTGGCAGAGGTAAAAGGCATTAGCGAGAGGAAAGCAAGGGAAATTGCGGAACAGGTAGAAGACAAGGCAGATATGAGAAAGGCTATGATGTTTCTCCAGCAGTATGGGATTTCGCAGACCTTGGGAGCTAAGATTTATCAGCAGTATAAACAGGATATGTATCGGATTTTAAAAGAAAATCCATATAAGATGGCGGAAGACATTTCCGGTGTGGGATTTAAAATCGCAGATGAAATTGCGGCACGTATCGGTATTCATACAGACTCGGATTACCGCATCCGAAGCGGTCTTTTATACATATTGCTTCTGGCAACCGCAGAGGGACATGTCTATCTTCCTAAAAGAGTTCTGCTGGCAAGGGCAGAAAAGCTTTTAGGTGTGCAGGCAGACTACATGGAAAAGCACGTTGTGGATTTGGCTATTGACCGTAAAATTGTAGTAAAGGAAATTGCGAATGATTTTACGGATGAAAAAGAGCAAATTGTTTATGCCAGTCAATATTATCAAATTGAGCTTCACACCGCTCAGATGCTTCATGAACTGAATTTAAAGGATACCGTAGATGAAGAAGTAATTGCAGATAAAATTCGAAGAATTCAAAAAGCAGAAAAGATTGAATTAGATGAGATGCAGCAGCAGGCGATTGTGGAAGCCGTGAAAAACGGACTTTTAGTAATTACAGGAGGACCGGGAACAGGAAAAACAACCACAATCAACGGTATTATCCGATATTTTGAAATGGAAGGGCTGGATATTTATCTTGCAGCGCCTACCGGAAGAGCGGCGAAGCGTATGACGGAGGCTACGGGATATGAAGCAAAGACGATACACAGAATGTTGGAGCTTACAGGCGCACCGGAAGAAAAATCAGGAAGTATTCACTTTGAAAGAAATGCTCAAAATCCTTTAGAAGCAGATGTAATTATTATTGACGAAATGTCTATGGTAGATATTTTTCTGATGCACGCATTGCTGTCGGCAGTGGTGGCGGGAACAAGACTGATTTTGGTAGGAGATGTAAATCAGCTTCCAAGTGTAGGACCGGGAAGTGTTTTAAAGGATATTATTGCTTCCGGCGAGTTTCCGGTTGTAGAATTGGTAAAAATTTTCCGTCAGGCATCTCAAAGCGATATTGTTGTAAATGCCCATAAGATTAATCAAGGTGTGCCGGTAAGCTTAGATAATAAAAGTATGGATTTTTTCTTTTTGAAAAGGTATGATGCAAATGTGATTATCAGTGTTGTAATTACCCTTATTCAGAAGAAAATGCCTAAGTTTGTGGATGCAGAGCCTTATGATATACAGGTACTGACACCTATGCGAAAAGGACTTTTAGGTGTGGAGAGACTTAATATTATTTTGCAGCAGTATCTCAATCCCCCTTCCAAGGAAAAGAAAGAAAAGGAGCATGGCAAAGGCCTTTTCAGAGAGGGAGACAAAGTCATGCAGATTAAAAATAATTATCAGTTGGAGTGGGAAATTCGAGGGCTTTATGGAATTCCTGTGGAAAAAGGCGTGGGAGTTTTTAACGGAGACACAGGAATTATAAAAGAAATCAATACTTTTGCAGAAACCATTACCGTGGAATTTGATGAGCGGAGATTTGTGGAATACAGCTTTAAGCAGTTGGAGGAATTGGAGCTTGCCTATGCAATTACCATTCATAAGGCACAGGGAAGCGAATATCCGGCAGTGATTATTCCTCTTTTGGCAGGACCGAAAATGTTGATGAACCGAAATCTTCTCTATACAGCAGTTACCAGAGCCAGAAAATGTGTGACTTTGGTAGGAGATGAGAAGGTTTTTGCAGAAATGGAAAACAACAAAATGGAGCAAAGTCGGTATACGACTCTTGATTTGAGAATAAAGGAGAGTCATTGAGAAGAAATTTATTTTTAGATATTTTATATCCAAGGCACTGCCCTGTCTGTCACGAAATTACAGTGCCTTGGGGAAGAAAAATTTGTGATACATGCAAAGATAAATTAAAGCCTATTTACGGGGCAAGGTGCTTTTGTTGCTCGAAACCGCTTCAAAGGGAAGAGCAGGAATATTGTAAGGATTGCAGAAAAGCACGTCAATTTCAACAGGGACTGGGGATTTTTCCTTACAGTACCCTTCTTCAAAATTCTTTATTTCAGTTAAAATACGGAAAACGTCAAGAATATGGTACGTTCTATGGTGAGTTCGCCGCATATTATTCCAGAGAAAAAATTGAAAAATGGAGGATAAATCTCATTATTCCAATTCCCCTTCATCCACGCCGATTAGAAAAAAGAGGCTATAATCAGGCAGGAATTATTGCAGAGGCATTGGGGAAAAAGCTGGGGATACCTGTGGATGAGAGGATTTTAAAAAGACAGAAGAATACGAAGCCTCAAAAAGAATTAAATCATCAGGAAAGGCAAAAAAATATGAGAAATGCCTTTGTTGCACGAAAAAAATTAGAGGGAGAAAATATACTTTTAGTAGACGATATTTATACAACAGGAAGTACCATAGAAGAAGCAGCAAAAGAGCTGAAAAAAGCAGGAGCACAAAAAATCTTTTTTCTTACGGTTGCCATTGGTGCAGATAGCTGAAAAGTCTTGATTAGGTTCGTTCGAGTATGCTATAATGCAGTATGTACGATTATAAGTTTTTGAGGAAAAAACAGGAAAAGAGGTATTTTATGCTAAATAATCAGAAAATTAAAAAAATGCATAAATTGGCCCTGTACGAGTCAGGAGAAGGAAAGCGTCATTTAGCCATCAGCAATTATTATCGCAGCGATTATATTGGGTTGGCGCTGATTAAAAACTTTTTTTTGACAACGATTGCTTATGGTATGCTGTTGCTGATTTATTTTGGATATAATAGTGAATATCTGATGGAAAACATTCACCGAATGAATTTGGGACTGCTTATTATAAAAATTGTTGGGCTGTATTTGATTATGCTTGTGGGATATAGTATTTTGACGTATATATATTGCTCTGTAAAATATTCCAGAGCCCAAAAAGGAATACAAGAATATTATAAAGGATTAAATCAAATGAAAAAAATGTACGATAAAGAAGAAAAGAAAAATGGAAAAATTGCAGGAAGGAGAGAGCGGTCATGACAGTATTATTAGAACTAAAACAGAAAATAAAAAGCTTTTACAGTGAACATGATGTATTGCTGCTTTCCCTTTTGAAATTTTTATTAGGATTTCTTTTATTTCAGGGAATTAATACCAGTTTAGGTTTCATGAAACCGTTGGATAATATTTTTGTAGTTTTGATTTTGGCGATTATCTGCGCTGTTCTTCCTATTAATGCAATGACAGTAATCGGATGTGTTATGATTATCGCTCATTGCTATGTCGTTGGAATGGAAGTAGCAGGATTTGCAGGCCTTTTGATTTTGTTGCTGCTTATGCTATTTTTGAGATTTACATCACAGGATAATTTGGCGCTTGTTCTAACACCGGTAGCCTTTACCTTTAAAATTCCTGTGGCAGTACCTATTGGCAGCGGACTTTTAAGAGGACCGTCCTGTGCAATACCGGCATGCTGCGGTGTTGTTTTGTATTCGTTTATGCAGGTGGTGCAGGAAAAAAGTGCGGTTCTTCAAGGGAAAGAGACAGAAGCTATTCAAAAACTCCAGCTTTTATTAGATGGGCTGATGAAAAATCAGGAAATGTGGATTACCATTGTAGCATTTATTATTGTATTGATGACGGTCTATCTGATTTCCAGATGCTCTTTTGACTACTCTTGGAGAGTTGCAAATGCGGCTGGGGCAGTTATTTACATAGTTATCATGGTTTTAGGCGGTATGTTCCTCAGCGTGGACGTAAACATTCCGGGAGTGATTTTGGCAGCAGTGCTTTCCGTACTGATTGGACTTGTCATTGAGTTTGCGGTACTGGGTGTGGATTATTCCAGAAGCGAACATACACAGTTTGAAGATGACGAATATGTGTACTATGTAAAAGCAGTTCCAAAGTCTATTGTGGCACAGAAGGAAAAAAGCATTAAGAAAATATCTTCTGAATTTGAAAAGAAAGAGGATGAGGAACAGGAAGAAGCAACTCCTGTGGAACGTGTAAGCGAAGAAAACTTTGATTTTGAAAAGCAGTTGGAGGAGTCATTAAAAGATTTATAAGATAAAACAGAAATTTAGAAAATAAGGGATTAGGAAGTAAGATAAAGGGGAGGTGAAAAAATGAGCAGGTTTTTTGATTTTGTAGAAAGTAATTTGGGAACAATTTCATCCTTTGATAAAATACAATGGATGGATATTGTAGAAATACTTTTAATCGCAGTCTTTGTGTACCAGTTTATGCTGTGGATAAGAAATACCAGAGCGTATTCTCTTTTAAAAGGTATTTTGATTGTGGTACTGTTCATTTTTATAGCATATTTTCTTCAGATGAATACCATATTATGGTTGGTTTATAATGCCGGAGGATATGCAATCACAGCGGTTCTGATTATCTTTCAGCCTGAACTTAGAAAAGCACTGGAAGAATTAGGACATAAGAAAATTGTAAGCAGTATTATTCCCTTTGACAGTAATAAAAATGAAAACGAGGGAAGATACAGTGACAGAACTGTAAATGAAATTGTGCGTGCTACCTTTGAGATGGCAGAGGTAAAAACGGGAGCGTTGATTGTAATAGAGGAGGAGACCGTTCTCAACGAATTTATCAGAACGGGCATTGGCTTGGACTCTTTAATCAGCAGCCAACTGTTGATTAATATCTTTGAGCATAATACGCCTCTTCATGACGGAGCAGTAATTGTAAGGGGAGACAGAATTATTGCGGCTACCTGTTATCTTCCGCTTTCAGACAATTTGAGTCTGAATAAAAATCTGGGTACAAGACATCGTGCAGGTGTGGGAATTAGTGAGGTCAGCGACTCTCTGACGATTATTGTGTCAGAGGAAACAGGAAGAGTATCCGCAGCGAGAAACGGTAAACTTCAGGTTGGTCTGACAAAAGAAGAACTGAAAGATATTCTGGTAGAAGAACAGAATAAAAATAATCAGGAAAAACAGAAACACAAATCAAAACTGAAGCTTTGGAAGGGACTGGTGAAGAATGAAAAAAAACATGATTAACAAATTTACCCTGAAAATCCTTTCATTGATTATTGCGATTTTGATTTGGCTGTTGGTTCGAAATGTAGATGATCCGATTATTGTAAGAACTTTTTATGAAATACCGGTGACGATTGAAAATGCATCGTATCTTGCAGAAAACTTGGAAATCCCATTATTGGTGGATGGAAAAGATACGGTGAAGGTACGGATTAAAGGCGCTCGCTCTGTGGTAAATAAGCTTGAGAAGGAAGATATTACTGCTGTTGCGGATATGACGCAGATTATTTCTAAAGACACTACACCGATTATGGTGCCTGTGGAGGTTACCTGCACAGGTATATCGGACTCCGATATTACAGTAAGACCGAGAAATATACAGGTGAACATTGAAAAGCAGAAAAGTGTAGAAAAAACCATTGCAGTCAGTACCGGAGATACACAGCCGGATAAAGATTATGAAATCGGAAACTTAAAAGCAAATCCTGAGAAGGTAACGATTTCCGGACCGGAGTCAATTATTGATAGAATTGATAAAGTGGTAGCATTGGTCGATGTGACAGGAAGAAAAGAAAGTAATATAGAAATAAAATCCCAATTAAAGATATACGATAAAAATCTGGATGAATTATCAGCAAAACAGTTAGAATATCTGAATATAAAAGAAATCAGTGATAATACCATCCGAATACAGGCGCAGTTCTGGAAGGTAAAACAGAATGTGAAGATAAAAGCTGAATATTCAGGAGAACCAAAGCATGGCTACGAGGTAGACAGCATCAATCTAGTACCGGATACGGTTAGTGTGGCAGGAACTGAGGAGGCTTTAAAGAAGCTGGAGCAGGAAGGTAATACTCTGGAAATTCCGGGGAAGTATATTGATGTTACGGATAAGACAGGAGACTTTGAGGAAAACATTGATTTGAATGAATTGCTTCCGGAAGATTTAAAACTGGTAAGGGATGTGAACAGTTCTGTGATTGCCACAGTAAAAATTCTTCCGTACAACAGTCGAGATTATGAAGTTTCCGTTACACAGATTAAGGCGGACAATAAAGCAGAGGATTTGGATTTGGTATTTCAGGATGAGCAGATTACAATCCGTGCAAAGGCAAAAGAACAGGATTTAGACAGTCTGAGTACAGCGGATATACAGGTACAGATTGATTTGAACGGATACGGAGAAGGTGAGTATGAGGTACCGGTAACGGTTACCTTGCCAAGTGGATATGAATTGGTAGAGGATATTAAAGTAAAAGTGAAATTGGTTCCGGGAGCTGAGAAGTAAAGAATGGGCAGGAAGTGAAAGGGTTGTATGGTTAGTAAGAAAGTAGTAATAAAAAATCCTACCGGTCTTCATTTAAGACCGGCGGGAATTCTCTGCAAAGAGGCAATGCAGTTTAAGTCGTTGATTACGTTTAATTTCCGTGGGGGAACGGCAAATGCAAAAAGCGTATTGAGTGTTTTAGGCGCTTGTATTAAGTCAGGAACGGAAATTGAACTGGTATGTGAAGGAGAAGATGAAGAAATTGCATTAAAAACTCTCGTAGACGCAATCGAAAGCGGCTTAGGAGAATAGAAAGGGAGGACTGTTGCAGAAGCAATGGTCCTCTATTATTTCATAGGAAATTGCGCTGTTGTGCAATCTTTTTTCGATAGAAAAGGAAGGAAAAAGAAAATGATACATAATAAGATGAAACAAGGGATAAAAGACGGAATTCCCATAGCAATCGGATATTTTTCGGTAAGCTTTACCTTTGGCATGCTGGCGGCAAAAAGCGGTATATCCATTTTTCACGCAGTGCTGATTTCACTGCTTAATCTGACATCGGCAGGACAGTTTGCGGGAATGAATGCAATTCTTGCTCAGGCATCTTTGATTGAAATGGCTATGACACAGCTTGTTATCAATATACGATATAGTTTGATGTCCCTTTCCTTATCGCAGAAGTTAGACAGTAGTGTAAAAGTGAGGGAACGGCTGGCAGTGTCTTACGGAGTGACAGATGAAATTTTTGCAGTGGCAAGCTCCAAGCCGGGATCCATTGGAGCGCATTATATGTACGGGTTAATCCTTCTTCCTGTATTGGGATGGGTAGGAGGAACTTTTGCAGGAGCAGCGGCGGGCTCACTTCTTCCGGCAGAGATAATCAGTGCGCTGGGAGTTGCTTTGTATGGGATGTTTATTGCCATTGTAGTTCCTGTGGCAGCAGAGCACAGAGAGGTAAAGGTGGTTGTTCTTACAGCTCTTTGTCTAAGTACAGCCCTTTATTATCTGCCCATAGGAAAGTACATTTCTTCAGGATTTTCCATGATTATCTGTACGGTGATTGCAGCTGGTTTAGGTGCAGCTTTATTTCCTATAAAGGAGGAACAGGAATGATATACGCATATATTTTTGTAATGGCAGGAGTTACTTATCTGATTAGAATGTTGCCTCTTACATTGGTACAAAAGAAAATTACGAATATCTATGTACGCTCGTTTTTATATTACATTCCCTATGCCTGTCTGACGGCAATGACATTTCCGGCTGTTCTTTATGCGACCAGTTCGCCAATCGCTGCATTTTGTGGTTTTATCATGGCTGTATTTATGGGATTGAGAAAGAAAAGCTTGATTGTAGTAGCTTTGTCAGCTTGCACTGTTGTGTTTTTGGTGGAAAGAATTGTGGGGTTTTTGTAAAAAAATTATGAGGCTGTTTTATGGAGTAATACTTCATAGGACAACCTCATAATTTTTAGCTTTTCTTTTTTCGATTTTGTTTTCTGATGTGGTATTTTACAATCAGTATAATCATAATGACTGCAAACAAAATTGTCAAAGTTATTATGATAGGCAGAAGCAGTGGGGAAGGAAAAACTGTTTTTACAGTGCCTATTCGGAACATGGACATATCGGCAGTAATCTGTGTTTCTACGGAAAGAGGAAGCTGCATAGAAGCTCTGTATAGTTCTGTTCCGTTATAGGACCAAGTACGGGTACGCCGGTTATTTTCATCGCTGTCTGAAACAGAAAGTGCATCGGCAGTGACTGCTTTTGGCAGAATGACGTTTCCTGCCGGTGTGGTTTTGTCCATCCAGTAAAGGGATTGGCTATGGAAATTGTCAAATCCATAGTCAAAAAGTGTTCTGGTATCGGTGAAGCGTTCGTCATTTTCAGAACGAAGAACCACACAAATCAAGGTCATATCTTCTCTGGAGGCAGCGGTAACTAAAGTGTTTCTGGCTGCTTCTGTATGTCCGGTTTTACCTGCAATAGCTCCTTCGTAATAATATTTTCCGTCAACCAGAAGCGCATTATGATTTTCCATATTTCTGGAGGCAGCGGTTTTATTCGTAGGAGGAATAGTATATTTGGCAGCTCCTGCGATTTTACAGAAAGCTTTATTTTTTACAGCCTCCCGAAGAATAAGCGCCAAGTCATAAGCTGTTGTATAATGATTAGGATCGGGTAATCCGTTGGCATTGACGAAGTGCGTGTTAGTACAGCCAATTTCGGCGGCTTTGGCATTCATCATAGCTGTGAAATTCTCCACAGAACCGGCTACTTCCACAGCCATTTGCGTACAAACTTCATTGGCAGAAGCCAACATAATAGCATAAAGACATTGCTCTACGGTAAGAACTTCACCAACTTGTGCATTGATGGTGGAATTTCCCGGAGCTAAATCAGGGAGAATAATGTCGGTAAAAGTAATATTTCTGTTTAAATCCGGTATGTTTTCCAGTATAATGAGAGCTGTCATTACTTTTGTAGTGCTTGCCGGATAGCGTATTTCATTCATGGATTTATCAAAAAGCACCTGTCCGGAAGAAGCCTCCATAAGGACACCGGATGCACTGGAAATCTCAGGAGCAGAAGGCCATCCGGAGGGGAAATCCTGAGCACTGACAGATAAAGGTGATAAAAGACATAACAGCAAGGAAAAGACTGACAGTAATAGTTTTTGTATTTGTTTTTTATAACGCAAGTGAAATCCCTCCTTCTTTCTAATCATATACAGTATAGCATATACAGGGATTTCTTGAAATAAAAAATAAAAAGGAAAAGGCGGTTTTTCACTTTTTATTTTCTTTTTTATCACAATTTGAACACAATTAATTGATAGACTAAAACTCGTAAAAGGGAAATGAAATTCACGAAAGGAAGTAAAAGCTATGAGTGATGAATATAATAATACAAATGAAGAAATGGAAAATGAAAGTTTAAATGAAAATCAAAATGAGAATAAGGAAACAAGACAAGAGCCGGGAGAAATTCCTACACCGGAAAATCCATGCTATGCACGTTCTTATAAAAAAGAGGAAGCTGGCAGCGATGATATGAAGATTGAAGAACCGAAAATGGAGGAACAGAAACAGGAAGAAAAGAAAGAATATCAGCCGTATCAGTTTTTTGCTCCAAATCAGCCACAGCAGCCGAAGAAAAAGAAACAGTCTTCCGGTTTTGCAAAAAAATTGGGAATGACAGCAGCAGTGGCAGCGGTCTTCGGATTAGTTGCAGGCGGTGTGTTCTTAGGTGTAAATTATGTGGGAAATGAAGTAATGGGACCGGAAAAGGTTCAGATTGACAATACACCGGTTACAGACGGTAAAACCGTAGAAGGTGCAGATGCAATCAATAATATAGAAACCACAGGCAATACAGTGGCAGATGTTGCTAAGAATGTAATGCCGTCTATTGTAGCCATTACGGGAATAAGCATACAGGAAATTCCAAATTACTTTGGTTTTGGCGTGCAGGCGCAGACAGTACCGAGCAGCGGCTCCGGAATTATTGTAGGACAAAATGACGAAGAGCTGTTGATTGCTACAAATAATCATGTGGTAGCAGATACGGAGTCCATTACCGTATGCTTTACAAATCAGGATGGTACGGCAGCTTCCACAGGCGAGAATAATTTGGAAGATACCGTAGCAACAGATGAGAATAGTACAGATTTAGAGGCAGGTACAGCAGTAGAAGCACAGATTAAGGGTACAGATGCAGATAATGATTTGGCTGTTATCGCAGTAAAAATAGCAGATATTCCGGCAGATGTATTAAGCCAGATTAAAGTGGCTACCATTGGCAGTTCTGATGATATGATTATCGGTGAGCAGGTTGTTGCGATTGGTAATGCGTTAGGATACGGACAGTCAGTAACAAGCGGTTATGTCAGTGCATTAAATAAAAGAGTAAGCTCTGACAATATTGACAGTACCTTTATTCAGACAGATGCAGCCATTAACCCCGGAAACAGCGGCGGCGCTCTTTTGAATATGAAAGGTGAGCTGGTTGGAATTAACTCCTCTAAAATTGCTTCCAATGAAGTAGAAGGTATGGGCTTTGCAATACCAATTTCCAGAGCCGAGCCGATTTTAGATAACTTGATGAGTAAGAAGACAAGAAGCAAAGTAGAAGATGAAAATAAAGCCGCTTACCTTGGAATTACCTGTAAAAATGTGACAGCAGAGGCATCTCAAATGTACAACATGCCAACAGGTGTATTTGTAGACAGTGTGGTAGAAGACGGACCGGCAGAAGAAGCAGGAATTCAGGCAGGCGATATTATCCGTAAAATTGATGGAACAAGCGTAAGCACAAACGAAGGTTTGATTGAGCAGCTTCAGTATTATGAAGCCGGAGAAGAAATTGATTTCGTAGTTTCAAGAGCAAATGGCGGAGAATATAAAGAAGAAACCATTACCGTAGAATTGGGTGCGAAAAAGGATGCACCATCCACATCAGGAAATCCAATCTTAGGTAATCGTTAATTATAAAGAAGGGAAGTTGTTGCTTTAGGCGCAGCTTCCTTTTCCTTTATAAAAAGTTTACTTGTAGCAAAAACTAATTTGTGATAAGATACCCACAAGTGGTTTAAGCTGAGGAAAACAGAAAGAAAGCAGGAAAGAGATATGTCAGATGATAAAGAATATTTAAAGACAAATAATCCATCTGAAGAAACAGATGAGAAGGAAAATAAGGACCAATATGAAAAAATCTGTTTTATGTGCAGAAGACCGGAAAGCAAAGCAGGGAAGATGATAGACCTTCCAAATGATATTCATATTTGTACAGATTGTATGCAGAGAAGCTTTGATACCATGAATAACAGCAATATCAATTATGATGAGCTGATGCGTAATATGCCGAATATCAGTATGATTGATTTAAGTTCTCTGCAAAATCAAATTCCAAACAGACAAAAGGTAAAGAAAAAACAGGAAGCGCCAAAAGAAAAGGTAGCTCCAAAGGTTTTTGACATAAAGAGTATTCCGGCGCCTCATAAAATCAAGGCGAGTCTGGATGAGTATGTGATTGGACAGGAAAAGGCAAAAAAAGTAATGTCCGTAGCTGTTTACAACCATTATAAACGTGTTTTTGCGGATGTGAACGATGATGTTGAAATCGAGAAATCCAATATGCTGATGATTGGACCGACAGGAAGCGGAAAAACATATCTTGTAAAAACTCTGGCAAGACTTTTGGATGTGCCTCTTGCCATTACAGACGCAACTTCTTTGACAGAAGCAGGTTATATCGGCGATGATATTGAAAGTGTGGTAAGCAAACTTCTGGCAGCGGCAGATAATGATGTGGAAAGAGCAGAACACGGCATTATCTTTATTGATGAAATTGATAAAATTGCCAAGAAAAAGAATACAAATCAGAGAGACGTAAGCGGCGAGGCTGTACAGCAGGGAATGTTAAAACTTCTGGAGGGAAGTGAAATTGAAGTTCCTGTGGGAGCAAACAGTAAAAACGCTATGGTTCCTCTTACAACAGTGAATACAAAGAATATTTTATTCATCTGCGGAGGCGCTTTCCCTGATTTGGAAGAAATTATCAAAGAACGTCTGAATAAAACCGCATCCATTGGTTTTCAGGCTGATTTAAAAGATAAATACGACCATGACAACACTCTGCTGGAAAAAGTGACCGTGGATGATATTAAAAAATTCGGTATGATACCGGAATTTTTAGGACGTCTTCCGATTATTTTCACTTTAACGGGATTAAACAGAGATATGCTGGTGGAAATTTTAAAAGAGCCGAAAAATGCGATTTTAAAACAATACCAGAAGCTTTTGGCGTTAGATGAAGTAAAATTGGAATTTGAAGATGGTGCACTGGAAGCCATTGCCGATATGGCGCTGGAGAAACATACAGGAGCCAGAGCTCTTCGTGCTATTTTGGAAGAATATATGCTGGATATTATGTATGAAATTCCAAAGGATGACAGCATCGGAGAAGTGATTATTACAAAAGAATATATTGAGCATACAGGCGGTCCGAGAATTTTATTAAGAGGTCAGGAAATGCCTATGCTGGAAGCAAAATAAAAAAGCATATCATTAAGTAAATATCAGGAATATTTATATCTTTCATGCAGAACTGCATTTTAGAGAGAATAGACATTCCTGATATTGGTTAAAGATATGCTTTCACTTCTCTTATAAAATCCTGTAAAACAAAAAAAGATGCAGGAGATGGGACTTGAACCCACACGATATTGCTACCACAGGCACCTGAAGCCTGCGCGTCTGCCAATTCCGCCACTCCTGCATTTCTTATTAATTTTGTGCTGTCTTAAGCACAAGGTATATAATACATGATGTTATTCAAAATGTCAACAGTAAATTTGAAAAAAATTTAAGTTTTTTTATGAGAATATTCTACACAAGAGTATGAAAAAAAAGGTTGAAAATTACTATATGTTGTGATAAACTTTTAGCAATTTGGGAAAAAATAGGGCTTTATAAAAGAGCCGCTCAGAAAGGAAGACAGGTGAAAGCATGAAAGCATTTTTGATACTGGAAGACGGAACTGTTTTTACAGGAACCAGCATTGGTTCTAAAAAGGAAATCATCAGTGAAATTGTCTTTAATACATCTATGACAGGCTATTTAGAGGTGCTTACAGATCCTTCTTATGCAGGACAGGCAGTCTGTATGACCTATCCTTTAATCGGAAATTATGGTATTTGCCATGAAGATCAGGAGTCTTTAAGACCATGGCCGGATGGGTATATCGTTAGAGAATTATCTCGCATGCCAAGTAATTTCAGAAGTGAAGACACTATTCAGAACTTCTTAAAGCAATATGATATTCCGGGAATTGCAGGCATTGATACAAGAGCTCTGACGAAGCTGCTGAGAGAAAAAGGCACAATGAACGGAATGATTACAACAGATGCAGCTTATAAATTAGAAGAGATTATTCCAAGATTAAAGGCATATAACACAGGAAAAGTAGTGGAACGTGTAACCTGTGAAGAAAAAACAGTTTTAAAGGGAGAAGGTCCGAAGGTAGCTTTAATGGACTTTGGAGCCAAAGATAATATTGCAAAATCTTTAAATGAAAGAGGCTGCGAGGTAACTGTTTATCCTGCCTTCACAAAAGCAGAGGAAATTCTGAAAACAAATCCAGATGGAATTATGCTTTCTAACGGCCCCGGAGATCCGAAGGAATGTACTTCTATTATAGAAGAAATAAAAAAATTATATGACTCTGAAGTTCCTATTTTTGCTATTTGTCTGGGACATCAGCTCATGGCGCTTGCCACAGGAGCGGACACAAAGAAAATGAAATACGGACACAGAGGAGGAAATCACCCTGTAAAGGATTTGGAAACAGGAAGAGTATATATTTCCTCTCAGAACCATGGTTATGTAGTCGACACAGAGACCTTAAATCCGGAAATTGCTGTTCCGGCATTTATCAATGTTAACGATAAGACAAATGAAGGATTAAAGTATACAGGAAAGAATATCTTTACCGTACAGTTCCATCCGGAAGCTTGTCCGGGCCCACAGGACTCAGGCTATTTATTTGACAGATTTTTAAAAATGATGGAGGTGACCAAATAATGCCGAAAAATCCAGATATTAAAAAGGTATTGATGATAGGTTCCGGCCCGATTGTTATCGGACAGGCAGCAGAATTTGATTATGCAGGTACACAGGCATGCCGTTCCTTAAAAGAGGAAGGAATTGAGGTCGTTTTATTAAACTCCAATCCGGCTACGATTATGACGGACAAGGATATTGCAGATAAGGTTTATATTGAGCCTTTAACAGTGGAAGTGGTAGAGCAGCTCATTTTAAAGGAAAAACCGGACAGTGTGCTTCCGACTCTGGGCGGACAGGCAGGGCTGAACCTTGCTATGGAGCTGGAAGAAAGAGGTTTCTTAAAAGAGCATAATGTGCGTCTTATCGGAACAACCTCCGAAACCATTAAAAAGGCGGAAGACCGTCAGGAATTTAAGGATACTATGGAAAAAATCGGAGAGCCTATTGCAGCTTCTCTGGTAGTAAAGAATGTAGAAGACGGAATTGCGTTTAGTAACAAAATCGGCTATCCGGTAGTTCTTCGTCCTGCTTATACATTAGGAGGAAGCGGCGGCGGAATTGCCAATAACGAAGAAGAATTAGTAGAAATTCTGGAAAACGGACTTCGTCTGTCTCGTGTAGGCGAGGTACTGGTGGAACGCTGCATTGCAGGCTGGAAAGAAATCGAATACGAAGTAATGCGTGACAGTGCAGGAAACTGCATTACTGTATGTAATATGGAAAATCTCGACCCCGTAGGTGTACATACCGGAGACAGTATTGTAGTCGCACCATCTCAGACCTTGGGTGATAAAGAATATCAGATGCTTCGTACTTCTGCTTTAAATATTATTACAGAGCTGGGAATTACAGGCGGATGTAACGTACAGTATGCTTTAAATCCTAATAGTTTTGAATATTGTGTAATAGAGGTAAACCCTCGTGTATCACGTTCTTCTGCGCTGGCATCTAAAGCTACGGGATATCCCATTGCAAAGGTAGCGGCAAAGATTGCCCTTGGATATACCTTAGATGAAATTAAAAATGCCATTACAGGAAAAACTTATGCCAGCTTTGAACCAATGCTGGATTACTGTGTTGTAAAAATTCCTCGTCTGCCGTTTGATAAATTTATCAGTGCTAAGAGAACGTTGACAACACAGATGAAGGCAACCGGAGAGGTTATGAGTATCTGCAATAACTTTGAAGGCGCTTTAATGAAGGCAATCCGTTCACTGGAGCAGCATGTGGACAGTCTCATGTCTTATGATTTTACAGGGCTTTCCAAAGAGGATTTAATAGAGGAGCTTTGCATTGTAGATGACATGCGTATCTGGAGAATTGCCGAGGCAATCCGCAGAGGCGTTGATTACGAAACCATTCATAAGATTACGAAGATTGATAACTGGTTTATTGATAAAATTGCCATTCTTGTGGAAATGGAAGAGGAGCTTAGAAAGAAAGAGCTTACCGAAGACCTTTTAAGAGAAGCAAAGAGAATTGAGTTTCCGGATCATGTGATTGCAAAACTGGCAGGTAAAACAGAAGATGAAGTAAAAGCTCTGCGTAAAGAATACGGCATTACAGCAGCTTATAAAATGGTAGATACCTGTGCGGCAGAGTTTGAGGCAAGTACACCATATTATTATTCTGTTTACGGCGGCGAAAACGAAGCAGACGGTAAAACAGACAAGAAAAAAGTATTGATTTTAGGCTCTGGTCCTATTCGTATCGGACAGGGTATAGAATTCGATTTCTGCTCCGTACACTGTACATGGGCATTTGAAAAAGAAGGCTACGAAACCATTATTATCAATAATAACCCTGAAACAGTAAGTACAGACTTTGATATTGCTGATAAGCTTTATTTCGAGCCACTGACACCGGAAGATGTGGAAAACGTAGTAAATGTGGAAAAACCGGACGGAGCAGTCGTACAGTTTGGCGGACAGACTGCCATTAAGCTGACAGAAGCACTGATTAAAATGGGTGTAAAAATTCTGGGAACTTCTGCAGAAAATGTAGATGCTGCCGAGGACAGAGAGCTGTTTGACGGTATTTTGGAGGAATGTCATATTCCAAGACCAAAGGGGCATACAGTATATACAGCAGAAGAAGCAAAGAAAGCTGCAAATGAGCTGGGATATCCTGTTTTAGTACGTCCTTCTTATGTATTAGGCGGACAGGGGATGCAGATTGCTATTAATGATGAAGATGTGGAAGAATATATTGGAATTATCAATCGTATTGCACAGGAACATCCAATTCTGGTAGATAAGTATTTACAGGGTAAGGAAATCGAGGTAGATGCAGTATGTGACGGAGAGGATATTTTGATTCCGGGAATTATGGAACATATCGAAAGAGCCGGTATTCATTCCGGAGACAGTATTTCTGTATATCCTGCAAGAACCATCAGTGAGACTGCGAAAAAGACTATTGAGGAATACACACGAAGACTGGCAAAATCTCTTCATGTGCTGGGAATGATTAATATTCAGTTCATTGTATGTGGTGAGGAAGTATATGTTATTGAAGTAAATCCACGTTCCAGCCGTACCGTACCGTATATCAGCAAGGTGACAGGTATTCCAATCGTTCCGTTAGCTGCAAAGGTGATTTTAGGGCATAAATTAAAGGACTTAGGATATACACCGGGACTTCAGCCGGAAGCAAAATATTATGCAGTGAAAATGCCGGTATTCTCCTTTGAAAAAATCAGAGGTGCGGACATCAGTCTGGGACCTGAAATGAAATCCACAGGAGAATGTCTGGGAATTTCCGAAAGCTTTAATGAAGCTCTGTACAAAGCCTTTTTGGGAGCAGGCATCAATCTTCCAAAGCATAAAAATATGATTATCACCGTAAGAGATGAAGACAAACAGGATATTATTCCTATTGCAAAACGTTTCTCTGATTTGGGATATAAGATTTATGCCACAAGAAGCACTGCAAAAGTATTAAATGAAAACGGTGTGAAGGCAGTGAGAACTAATAAGATTGAGCAGCCGTCACCAAACCTGATGGACTTAATTCTGGGACATAAGATTGACCTTGTTATTGATACGCCGAGTCAGGGTGTGGATAAGGCAAAGGACGGATTTATTATCAGAAGAAATGCCATTGAAACAGGCGTAAATGTATTAACCGCATTAGATACGGCAGAGGCACTGGTAACCAGTCTGGAAAACACAGATATTCAAAAGCTGGAATTGATTGATATCGCAGCAATTTAAGAGGAGAAGGTATGGATATTTTAGAACTGTTAAAGGTTGTTTTTTTAGGAATTGTAGAGGGTATTACAGAATGGCTTCCTATCAGTAGTACCGGACATTTAATTCTGGTAGAAGAATTTGTAAAGCTGGATGTAAGTAAAGCATTCTGGGAAATGTTTATGGTAGTCATTCAGTTAGGTGCAATTCTGGCGGTAGTTGTCTTATATTGGAAAGATATTTGGCCATTCCGAAATAAGAAACCAAAGCATGAAAATGTGACAAAAGTAGAAAAGGCAGCAGGAACTTTATGTCGTTTTGTCAAAATCGATAAGATGATTATGTGGCTGAAGATTATGGTATCCTGTCTTCCTGCAATTTTAATCGGTCTTCCTTTTGATGACTTTATTGAAAAGAAGTTCAATAACTGGTTTGTAGTAGCAGTTATGTTGATTGTATATGGTGTTCTCTTTTTAGTAGTGGAGGACTACAATGAAAAGAGAACAGTGAAAATTCATTCTATTGCAGATATTACATGGAAAACAGCGCTGCTTATCGGAATTTTTCAGGTATTGGCATTAATTCCGGGAACTTCTCGTTCCGGTGCGACCATTATCGGTGGAATTCTTCTGGGAGCGTCCAGAACAGTGGCAGCAGAATATACCTTTTTCCTTGCAATCCCTGTTATGTTTGGTGCAAGTCTTTTAAAAATTGTAAAATTTGGATTTGACTTTACTTCTTGGGAACTTACAATTTTAGGTGTAGGAACAGTTGTATCTTTTGTGGTGTCTATTTTGGCAATTAAATTCCTTATGGGATATATCAAAAAACACGATTTTAAAGCTTTTGGCTGGTACCGAATTGTATTAGGTATTATCGTAATGCTGTTCTTTACAATATTCAGATAATGAAAAGGGGCTGTCGCAGTTGCGTCAGCCTCTTGTTTCTAATTTTATGGGACATTGAGAAAGGAACGAAAGAATTAAGATGGAGAACGAGGATAAAAAGGTTTTGGACTTGTCTATGGAAGCCGGCAGGATTTTATTGGATGCAGGGGCAGAAATTTTCAGGGTAGAAGAAACTATTAAACGCATTGCAATGGCATTTGGAATTGAAAAATGCAGCCCTTTTGTTATGAGTACCGGTATTTTTCTTACAGCCGAAAATGAAGAAGGAGAGATGTATGCCAGTGTAAAGCATATTCCTATTCAAGGGGCAAAACTTCATAGAATAGCGGCGGTAAATCAGCTTTCCAGAGAAATTGTAGAAGGAAAGTATACCATTGAGGAAGCTGAAAAAAAACTGGAAGAAATTAAAAAGGAACCGGGAAAACCAGATATTAGTAGGATGCTTGCATCGGGGGTAGGTTCCGGTGGTTTTTGTTATCTGTTAGGTGGACAGGCTATGGATATGCTTGCGGCATTTCTTTCAGGTTTTTTGTTATATGTGGTACTTCTTGCTTTTGAAAAACGAGAAAAGACTACATCAAAAATTGTGTTAAATATGATTGGGGGATTTTGTGTATCTCTTTTTGCTGTGATTTTTTATCGCATGGGACTTGGAAATGCACCGGGCAGTATTTTGGTAGGTTCTGTTATGCCCTTAGTTCCGGGCGTATCTCTGGTGAATGCTGTCCGTGATTTTGCAGAGGGAAATTACATCGGAGGCGGTGTCCGCTTTTTAGACGCTTTGATGGTGGCTCTTGGAATTGCGTTGGGAGTCAGTCTGATGCACGTGGTTTACTTTCGGATGACAGGAGGAAGCCTATTATGATTACAGATGCAGTTTTACAGTTTCTGGCAGCCTTTTTCGGCACGATTGCTTTTTCTGTTTTGTTTTCTGTACCGAAAGAGCATTATCCGCTGTGCGGTGTGATTGGGGGAACAGGATGGCTGATTTGCTGGGCGCTTATTCATGTGTTCCATGTAGGTGTTGTAGAAGCTAATTTTGTTGCAACGGTATTTATTACGCTGGCATCTCGAATTGGCAGTACCGTGCGAAAATGTCCGGTAACTTTGTTTTTAATTGCTGGAATTTTTCCGGAAGTACCGGGAATTGGGGTATATAGAACCATTTATTACAGTATGCTGGATAATCATGAAAAAGGGCTTTATTACGGAAGGGAAACCTTGGGAATAGCCATTGCAATGGTATTGGGAATTATTCTGGTGTTTGAAATTCCTCAGAAAACCATTAATAGGTTATTTGGAGATAAAGCGCTATATGGAAGGAAATAAAAAGACGATTACCTATTACAAATCAAAAATTATAGATACATTTACGCTCAGTCTGCGCTCCCTTTAAGCCTAAGGTCTCAAAGCGTACTCGACAAATTCGCAAAATATATCTATAATTTTGATTATGCAGTAATGGGTAGTCGTCTTTTTTATTTTGAGAGAGTTTAATTTAAAATAATATCGTGCCATATTTACATTATAAAAAACTCTATGCTGTTACAATCGTACCTGTTTTGCCAAGATAGCCGTCTTTTGCTTTTGCAATGGAGGTAATAATGGCTTTTCTGCCCGGTTTGGCTTCTACGAAGTCGATAGCAGCCCGAATTTTGGGCAGCATTGTGTAGTCTTCAAATTGCCCTTCTTCCATGTATTCTTTTAACTCGGCAGAAGTCACTTCGTGAAGTGCTTTTTCCTGTGTTGTTTCATAATTTACAGAAACACAGTCTACGCTTGTTAAAATCAAGAGAATATCAGCGTCCAGTTCATCAGCCAGTTTTTCACTTATCAAGTCTTTTTCAATGACTGCACTTGCTCCGGTGAGCTCTTCATTCTGTTCTAAAACGGGAATTCCGCCTCCTCCGGCGGCAATGACAACCTGTCCTGCATCAAATAAGGTTTTGATTGCGTCAATTTCAATAATCTTGTCCGGCTTTGGAGCGGCTACAATTCTGCGATAACCCTGTTCTGTTTTGGTTACATAATTTCCTTTTTTCTCTTCTTGGAAAGCTTCTTCCTCTGTCAGTGTTCTTCCGATAACTTTTACCGGTTCATGAAAAGCATCGTCATAAGGGTCTACGGTAACCTGTGTTAAAACAGTGCTGACCGGTTTATAAATACCTCTGCGAAGAAGCTCTGCTCTTAAAGCGTTTTGGATATCATAACCAATGTAGCCCTGACTCATGGCAGAGCATACAGACATGGGAACGGCAGTAAAATCAGGATGTACCTTTCCAAATTCGTTCATGGCAGTGTGTATCATGCCAATCTGAGGTGCATTGCTGTGTGTAATTACCAGATTAAGTCCGCATTCAATTAAATCTGCTAAAATTTTAGCGGAAGATTTTGTGGCGCATTTTTGCTCTGGAAGTGTTGTGCCGAGAGCTCTGTGTCCAAGCGCTACTACTACTTTCTTTTTGCCCATAAAATAAGTCCTTCTTTCCTATCGTTTATAGTTATAAACCATTATATCGGTTACCGAAAAGAAAAGCAACAGAAAAAACCCGATACATAAGTATCGGGTCTTTCCAACTTGAGGGGGGAGATAGTGAGTGGTTTATCAACTATCCATGTTCCATTATAAGGACAAAATATGAGGAAATTATGTCGGTTTTATAAAAAAATTGAAAACTCTCTTAAGAAAAATTAAAAGAAGCTTATCCTAAATAAGATTTTAAAAGTAAAAAGGTGTTTTTGACACCGTCTACATGGCTGCGCTCATATCCATGGGAGGCATAGACTCCCGCACCAATCAGTCCGTGACGAACATCATAGCCTGCCCGCAGAGCCGCTTCTGCATCTGAGCCATAATGAGGATAAACATCTACGGCAAAGTCTGCGCCTGCATTTTTTGCAGCAGAAATTAAATCACTGACAAGCTGGTAATTATAAGGACCGCCGCTGTCCTTGGCACAGATGGATACCTGATGCTCTTTGCAGTTTAAGCCGTCTCCCACGCAGCCCATATCAACCGATAAAACCTCTGTGACACCCGCAGGAATAGAAGCAGAGCCTCCGTGTCCAACCTCCTCATATACGGTGAAATGCTGATAGAGCTTTCTTTTTGGACAAATTCGGTTATCCTTTAAATATTTGGCATAGCCCATTAAAATAGCTGCGCTTAATTTATCATCCAGAAAACGGCTTTTGATAAATCCGCTTTTGGTAATGGTTGTGCGTGGGCAGAAGCAAACAATATCCCCTGTCATAATACCCAGCGCTTCGGTGTCTGCTTTTGAGAAAACCTTTTCGTCAGGGACAATTTCCATGACATCAAAACTTCTGGAAGTTTCATCGTATTTTCCGTTTACATGAATGGAAGCATTGCAAAGCTGGCACGTACCTTCATAAGCGCCGGAAAAACGTGTGATAATTTTACAGTTTTCCCCTTCTGCATTATTGGCGTTCATACCGCCCAGCGGAGAAATGGCAAGTCTGCCGTTTGCTTTTACTTCTGTAACAATAGCGCCCAGAGTGTCTACATGAGCTTCCAGAAAAACGGCATTTTCAGCATCTGTTCCGCCTAAATCTACCAAGACGCCGCCTTTTACCGTCTGTGTGGGAGTATAGCCCATTGCCTTATATTCATCCATGAGATAGTCCGTTACATTTTTTGTATAGCCTGTCGGGCTGTCAATGGACAATAATTTTTGTAATTGTTCTAAAATATAATCCGTGTATTTTTCCATGATTTCAATCCTCCTATTGCTCCCATTGTAGCTTTTCCGTTATATTACGTCAAGAAAAAGAAAATTGTAGTAGAAAAATTCATTCATTCCATATATAATAGAAATAGTATGGACATATTAAAGACAAGGAGGAATATAACCCATGTATGATATGAAAATTTCAGACTCTGTTGTGTATATCGGAGTAAATGATAAAACCATTGATTTGTTTGAAAGTCAGTATAAGGTACCAAATGGAGTTTCTTACAATTCTTATGTAATTTTAGATGAAAAAGTAGCTGTTATGGATACTGTGGATAAACGTGCCACAGAGCAATGGATGGAAAATTTATCTCAGGCGTTAAACGGACGCAGTGTAGATTACCTTGTAGTTTCTCATTTAGAGCCGGATCATGCGTCTAATGTTCAGAAATTAGCTGAATTATATCCGGATATGAAAATTGTGGGAAATGCAAAAATCTTTTCTATGCTTCCGCAGTTCTTTACCATGGACCTTTCAGACAGAAGCGTTGTGGTAAAAGAAGGAGATACTTTAAGTCTTGGAAGTCATACCTTACAGTTCTTTATGGCGCCGATGGTTCACTGGCCGGAGGTTATGGTAGAGTATGAACAGTCTGAAAAAATTCTGTTTTCCGCAGACGGATTTGGAAAATTCGGCGCTCTTGATGTGGAAGAAGACTGGACAGATGAAGCCAGAAGATATTTTATTAACATTGTAGGAAAATATGGTACACAGGTACAAAATTTGTTGAAGAAGGCAGCAACTCTGGATATTCAGACAATTTGTCCCCTTCATGGACCTGTTTTAAAAGAAAACTTAGGATATTATATTGACAAATATCTTACATGGAGCAGTTATGAGCCGGAAGAAGAAGGTGTGGTAATTGCTTACGCATCCATTCATGGAAATACAGCAAAAGCAGCCGAAAAGATGGTTGAGATTTTAAAAGAAAAAGGTGCGAAGGCAGTTTGCAGCTTTGATTTGGCAAGAGATGATATGGCAGAGGCAGTGGCAGAAGCATTCCGCTATGACAAGCTGGTACTTATGTCTCCGACTTATGACGGAGCGCTGTTCCCTTGTATGGAAGACTTTTTATATCACTTAAAAGTAAAAACTTATAAAAAGAGAACCGTAGGTATTGTGGAAAACGGTTCATGGGCGCCTATGGCGGGAAAACTGATGAAGGCTTATCTGGAAGCAATGAAAGACGTTCAGATTTGTGAGCCGGTTGTCAGCATCAAATCTGTAATGAAAGAAGCAGACGAGAAAAATCTGGAGGCTCTGGCAGAGGCTTTACTGGGATAAGAAATCGAAAATCTGTGGAGATAAAACTACAAAAGACAGGAGGACTTTGCCATGAAGTGTCCGTTTTGCGGTCAGGAAAATACAAGAGTTATAGACTCAAGACCTGTACCGGATAATAATTCTATAAGACGAAGACGTCAGTGTGACGAATGTGGAAAGCGTTTTACAACGTATGAAAAAATTGAAACCATTCCGCTGGTGGTAATCAAGAAAGACCAGAGCAGAGAGCAGTATGACCGTTCCAAAATTCAGGGAGGCGTTACACGAGCCTGCTATAAACGTCCGATTTCCGTAAAGAAAATAGAAGAATTGATTGATGATATTGAAACTGAAATTTTCAATAAGGAAGAACGAGAAATCCCAAGTACACTGATAGGGGAAATTGTTATGGACAAGCTCAAGGAGCTGGATGCAGTGGCTTATGTCCGATTTGCGTCTGTATATCGGGAATTCAAAGATATTGATACCTTTATGGACGAATTAAAGAAAATGATGAATTAAAAAGGAAGTTGTTGCTTTAAAAATATTCGAGATATGAATTTAAAGCGACAACTCCTTTGCGTTATATTGTCTTACATTAAGAATTCAATGAGATTTTCGTAAATATCCTGACTTTTTTCCTTCCAGTTCATACAGACGGCAGCAGCAGCTTCTTCCGTGGGAACTGCTATGGTTAAATCTACCACGGAAAAGTCATTTTTTTTCAAACGACAGCGTACGTGATAACCTTCGATTTCACTTTTGTAATAATCTGCAATAGCAGATAGTTCTTCTCGCATCTGAATAATATTTTCTTTGAAGAAAGCAGAAATATCAGATTTAATCCCATCGGAAATCTGATCCTCAAAGTAGGACAGTGTCTGTTTACCCTGAGCAGTAATCTCAAAGTAAGAGGAGTTTCGAATGGTTTTGGACTCAATCAGCTCTGAGTCAATCAGCTCTGAAATTGCCTGCTGGAGATGGAAATAGGTGGTATAGCCTTTATCCAGCACAAAACCGGATATCTGAGCATTCGTAAGCGGAAAATCCACTTTTTCCAACATATACAGAATAATCAGTTTATAGAGTGTGAGTGGTTCTGACATGACTTAATCCTCCTTATTTTCCATTGGTTTATATTGTTTTCCCTGAAAAGCGTGCCGAAGCTTACATTCTCGGTGAAGGGTGTTTAGAACGGTTCTTTTTGCGCTGCTCCATAGAGGAGCAATGAGCAAATCCTTTGGACCGTCACCAGTGAGACGGTGAATGACAATTTCCGGATTAAGATGCTCCAGACAGTCTATGACAAGCTCCAAATATTCTTCCATCGTATATACCTGAAATTTTCCTGCCAGATAATCCTCTGCTAAATCTGTTCCTTTTAAAACGTGAAGAAGCTGTAATTTAATTCCTTGAATATCCTGATGATTGAGATATTCTATGGTAGATAAAATATCATTTTTGCTTTCACCGGGAAGTCCTAAAATGGTATGTACAATCACATCCAGATTTCTTTTTCGAAGTTCTGAAACAGCCTGTTCAAAACAGGAAAGCGGATATCCACGGCGAATATATTGGGCAGTGGCTTCGTGTATAGTTTGAAGACCTAACTCCACCCATACCGGCTTTTTCTGATTTAGCTCGTCCAGAAGCTGTAAAATATCTGCATCCAGACAATCCGGTCTGGTTCCGATAGAAATTGCTACAATATCAGGGTGAGAAATCGCTTCTGTATAAATTTTTCGTAAGTAATCCACAGGAGCATAAGTATTGGTGTAGGCTTGAAAATAAGCAATAAATTTTGCTACACCCCGCTTTTGCCGAATAGAAGCTGCCTGCTTTTCAATTTGCTGTGTAATAGAGTCCTGACGACTTCCTGCAAAATCTCCTGAACCTCCTGCACTGCAAAAAATACAGCCGCGACTGCCAAGAGTTCCGTCACGATTGGGACAGGTCATACCTGCGTCCAAAGCAACTTTATATATTTTTTCTCCAAATCGCTCCTTTAGCATATAATCAAAAGAATGATATGGTTTTCCGTTCCAGTTTTCCATAAGAAATCCTTCCTTTTTTTCTTCTTTCTATATCATACCATTGGAAAAATTCTTTTACAAGAGAAAGAATAAGACAGAAATCGAGTCTGCCATTCCCGATATCGTTGACAAAGGTTTTCAATTTGTGGTAATGTGAACTTAAATAAATGGAAAGATAATGGGATAGACGTATGAGAAAAAATGTCAAGAAAATAATAAGTATTTTGTGCTGTATGACCGTGCTCCTTACAGGACTTAGCGGATGTAGCTTAGGAAAAGAAAAAGCAAGACCAATAGAAAGCGGAACTTTAAAGGTAGGTATGAACTTGCAGATTGATAAAATGTGTTATGTGCCATCGCAAAGCAGTATGCCTGAGGGTTTTGAAGTAGAAGTGGCACAGAAAATAGCAGAAAAGATGGAGCTGAAGCTGGAGATTGTAGATACATCAGAGGAAAATCTTTTGAAATCCTTGAATGCGGAACTATATGACTGCGTCATATCAGCAGTGGGGCTTGCAGATTGGAATAAGAGCCATTATTCCTACACCGATGCTTATGCAGACATTGCAGAGGTAAAAGATGTAATAGGAAAAAACACAGAAGATACAAAAATTGCGGTTTTTACGAAAAAAGGTAATCCTATGGCGAAAGAAATCAATAAAAAATTAGTTGAACTCAGAAAAGACGGAAGTATCGGAGAGATTTCAAAAAAATATTTTGAAAAGGATATCAGTATTCCGGTTCAATAAAAAAATGCGAGAGGAAACAGGGAAAATATGCCTGAAAAATCCTCTCGTTTTTTGTATAAATTTACAGGCGCTTTTTTGAAAAAACAACTTGATTTTTCAAGGGTGTAATGTTAGCATAAAGATATAGTTTAATGACTAAACTAAGTGCGATTGAACGAAACTTGAAAGCACATTTTGGAGATTAAAAGGTGAAAGCCTTTCAGAAGAATAAAAATTTTCAGGAGGAAAAAAGGATGAATTTATCAAACATGCCGGAATTAAAATTAGGTATTGTTGCAGTAAGCCGTGACTGCTTCCCAATGTCTTTATCAGAAAACAGAAGAAAAGCAGTAGTAGAGGCTTATAAGAACAATTTTAAGGGAGAAATTTTCGAATGTCCCACAGTTGTAGAAAGTGAAACAGATATGCTGAAAGCTGCTAAAGAATTAAGAGAAGCAGGCTGTAACGCACAGATTGTTTACCTTGGCAATTTTGGTCCTGAGACAGAGGAAACTATGCTTGTAAAAGCATTCCACGGTCCGTCTATGGTTGTGGCAGCGGCAGAAGAAGGAAATCTGGTACAGGGCAGAGGCGATGCTTACTGTGGTATGTTAAATGCCAGCTACAACTTAAAGCTGCGTAATTTAAATGCTTATATTCCGGAATATCCTGTGGGAACGGCAGAAGAAATTGCAGAAATGATTAACGAATTTGCTCCTATTGCAAGAGCTGTTGTTGCACTGAAGAACCTGAAAATTATCAGCTTTGGTCCAAGACCTGCAAACTTCCTTGCTTGTAATGCACCGATTAAAAGACTGTATGACTTAGGTGTGGAAATCGAAGAAAACTCTGAGCTTGATTTATTTGAAGCTTTCAATAAACACGCAAACGATCCACGTATTCCTGACGTTGTAAAAGAAATGGAAGCAGAGTTAGGCGAAGGAAATATGAAACCGGAAATTCTGCCAAAGCTTGCACAGTATGAAATTACATTGTTAGACTGGGTAGAAGCACATAAAGGAAGCAGAAAATATGTGACACTTACAACAAAATGCTGGCCTGCATTTCAGACACAATTCGGATTTGTTCCATGCTATGTAAACAGCCGTCTTACAGACAGAGGAATTCCTGTTTCCTGTGAAGTTGATATTTGGGGAACATTAAGCGAGTATATTGGTACGGTAATCAGTCAGGATACGGTAACATTACTGGATATTAACAATACAGTACCTGCTTATATTTATGATGAAGAAATCAAAAATAAATATAACTATACACAGAAAGATACTTTCATGGGATTTCATTGTGGAAACACAGCAGCAAGCAAGCTGACAGCATACTCTATGAAGTATCAGATGATTATGGCAAGAACATTGCCGGAAGAAGTAACACAGGGTACTTTAGAGGGAGATATTATTCCGGGAGACATTACTTTCTATCGTTTACAGAGTACAGCAGACTGTAAGCTTCGTGCCTATATTGCACAGGGTGAAGTTCTGCCGGTAGCAACACAGAGCTTTGGAGGAATTGGTATTTTCGCAATTCCTGAAATGGGACGTTTCTATCGTCATGTGCTGATTGAAAAGAATTATCCGCATCACGGAGCAGTTGCTTTCGGACATTACGGAAAAACATTGTTTGAAGTATTTAAGTTCTTAGGCGTGGAAGTTGATGAAATTAACTACAACCAGCCAAAGGGTGCATTATACCCAACAGAAAATCCATTTGCATAAAATTTAGAAATACATAAAATTTGACATAATTACAGGGGCTGTCTTTCTATGGGCAGCCTTCATTATTTCACAGGAGGTTTGTTATGTTATATATTGGAGTAGATTTAGGGACTTCGGCGGTAAAGCTGCTTTTAATGAATGAGACAGGTAAAATAGAAAAAATTGTATCAAAGGAATATCCTTTATATTTTCCAAATCCCGGTTGGTCTGAGCAAAATCCGGAAGACTGGTGGAAACAGAGTTTAGAGGGAATTAAGGAACTGACGGCGGAATGTGATAAAAGTCAGGTGGCAGGCATCAGCTTTGGCGGGCAGATGCACGGTCTTGTAATTTTAGATGAAAATGATGAAGTTATCCGCCCAGCAATTCTGTGGAATGACGGAAGAACGCAGAAAGAAACAGATTACTTAAATGAAGTAATCGGAAAAGAAAAATTGTCTGCCTGTACAGCGAACATTGCTTTTGCAGGATTTACAGCACCGAAAATCTTATGGGTGAAAGAAAATGAACCGAAGAATTTTAAGAAAATCAGAAAAATTATGCTCCCAAAGGATTATCTGGCATACAAGCTTTCCGGTGTTCATTGCTGTGATATGTCTGACGCATCCGGAATGCTGCTCTTTGATGTGAAGAACAGATGTTGGTCAAAAGAAATGCTGGAAATTTGTGGAATTGCAGAAGAACAAATGCCAAAATTATTTGAAAGCTATGAGACGGTAGGGACATTAAAGGAGGAGCTGGCAGACGTACTTCAAATTCCTAATACATGTAAAATTGTGGCAGGAGCCGGAGATAATGCTGCGGCAGCCGTAGGAACAGGAACGGTAGGTGACGGAAGATGTAATATTTCACTGGGAACCAGTGGTACAATTTTCATTTCCAGTAAGGAATTTGGAGTAGACCCAAACAATGCACTCCACGCATTTGCCCACGCAGACGGGAATTATCATTTAATGGGCTGTATGTTAAGCGCAGCGTCCTGTAATAAGTGGTGGATGGATGAAATCATCGGTACAAAGGATTACGGAAAAGAACAGGCGGAGATTGACAAGCTGGGCGAAAATAATGTATACTTTCTTCCGTATTTGATGGGAGAGCGTTCTCCTCACAATAATCCAAATGCAAGAGGAACTTTTATCGGTCTTACTATGGATACAACAAGAGCGGATATGACACAAGCTGTTTTGGAAGGTGTTGCTTTTGCAATTCGTGACTCTTTTGAGGTGGCAAAATCTCTGGGAATTAAGATTGAGAGAACCAAAATCTGCGGCGGCGGAGCAAAGAGTCCTCTTTGGAGAAAAATAATTGCAAATGTTTTGAACATTAAAGTGGATATTATTAAATCCGAGGAAGGTCCTGCTTTAGGAGGAGCAATGTTGGCGGCTGTTGCCAACGGAGAATTTGCTTCTGTGGAGGAAGCGGCAGAAAAGATTGTAGAGGTTATTGATACCGTAGAGCCTAAACCGGAATTAGCTGCAAAATACGAAAAAAAATATCGTAAGTTTGCGAAAATCTATCCCACAGTGAAGGACTTATTTGAAGAAATTATATAAAGTTTTGTAAAAGGGACTGTTGCATTAAGAGCATATCAAGAATATCTGCTTATGCAGCAGTCTCTTTTTTAATCAGAAAAGCGCAGGGAGGAATAGGAAATGAATTATGTATTAGACGTTCACACACATACCATTGCCAGCGGACATGCCTATAATACCATGAGGGAAATGGCAAAAGCAGCATCAGAGAAGGGATTGGAGCTTTTGGGGATTACAGAGCATGCCATGGCAATGCCGGGGACATGCCATGAATATTATTTTCAAAATCTGAAAATGGTAGAGCGGGAGATGTACGGAATAGAGCTTTTGCTGGGAAGCGAAGTTAATATTTTAGACAGCAAAGGAAACGTGGACTTAGAGGAAGCTATTCGAAAAAAGTTGGATATTATTATTGCAAGTCTTCATATCCCCTGCATGAAGCCGGGTACAAGAGAGGAAAATACACAGGCATATATTGAAACAATGAAAAAACCATATATTGATATTATTGGACATCCGGATGACGGGAGATATCCGGTAGATTATTTGGCGCTGGTACAGGCTGCAAAGGAATATGGAATTCTTTTGGAAGTGAATAATAATTCTTTAGATCCCAGATGTACAAGACAAGGCGGAGCTGAAAATGTAAAAACTATGCTGCGCTATTGCATGCAGTATCAAGTTCCTGTGGTGGTAAACAGTGATGCACATACGGATACTTTGGTAGGATTTCACAAGTATGCACAGGAAATTTTTGACGAAATTGCTTTCCCTGAGGACTTAATAGTGAACAGAAGTGTCTGTGAATTGAAAAAATACGTCAATAAATATAAAAATTTATAAAAAATTAACGTCTTTTCTTTACTTTAAAAATTTACTGTGCTACTATATATAGGAGGAATGGGGCGTACACTACAAATGTAAGGAGAACGAAATTATGAGTAAAAAAATTCACACAGAGGCTGTTGATTCACTGTTTGATGCAATTTTAAGTTTAAAAAACAGAGAGGAATGTTATCTGTTTTTTGAAGATGTTTGCACTGTGAATGAAATTTTATCTTTATCTCAGCGTTTTGAAGTGGCGAAAATGTTGAAAGAAAAGAGAACTTATCTGGAAATTTCAGAAAAGACAGGTGCATCAACTGCAACAATCAGTCGTGTTAATAGAAGTCTGAATTATGGAAATGACGGATACGACATGGTTTTCGAAAGAGTAGAAGAAAAATAAAGAAAGAGCTGTGGCATAGGTGGCTGGTAAACAGGGCGACTTATGTCACAGCTTTTTTGTACTTTCAGATAGAAAATCAGTCCTGATTTGTGGATGGTTCTTGTGTTGCCATCTGGTCAATGAGATTTTCAATTACCTGCTTTTTTACATAAACATCAAAGCTTAACATACAGATAAATGCAAATTTTTGAAGAAAATCCTGCTCTTTTTCATCTGCATTAGAAAAAGAAGAACGGGCTTTGTTAAATTTTCTGGTAACGTCTTTTATAAGCGGCTCAATCTGCTCTAATTCCAAATCCATAATTTCCTGATACACTTCTGTTAATTTCAGACTGCCGTTTCCCGGAAAAAATTCCTCCGCAATCGGTCCTAAAAGAACCTGTATATCGTTGATGGACATAATATTTTTAAAATAATAGATAAATGTCAGCATCAAGATATGTTCACGAGAATATTTTTTCTTGACCGGAGGGGGAAGTAAATGATTTTTGGCATAGTTGTTAATCATGGTTTTTGTCAATACTTTATCTTCGGGATGACGCTTGGAAGAAGATAAGTTGTTCTCCATGAAGGTTGTGACCTGATCCATATATAAATCAATGCCGGGGATTTCTTCGGGCTTGATATAGTCAATCCGTGAAATACTGGCTAATATACTGTTTAAAATATCTTTTGTGTCTATCGTCATGTTATCACCTCTACTCCCTATTATATGGTTTTGAATACTATTTGTAAAGAGGGTATTTCATTTAATTACTAAATGACGGAAAAAGCCAGTGAAATCAAGGGTTTCAAGCGTTTTCATTTGTTTTTTGACGGAACAGAAAGTATAGAAAAAATCCCTTTTTTGTCCCCTTCTGTCCCCTTTTTATCCCCTTTTTTATTAGCCTATCAAGTGAATTTTCTTTAATTGTTCTTCTTCCTGTTCTTTCAATTTCTGAGTAACGTGCAGATAAACCTGTCTTGTAATTTCGCTGTTCTCATGTCCAAGCCTTCTGGATATAGCATCAGTGCTCATGCCGTTAGCAAGCAGAAGTGAAGCGTGAGTGTGTCGTAGCACGTGAGGAGTGATTTCACGTCCCAGCAATTCTAGTGATGTCTTTTTTAAAACATTGCAGTAAACAAGATAGGATACATAATCGCCCCTGGTATTGCAAATAAAAAGATTTGTTCTGTATCCACGAAAAAGGCTCTCTTGCTTGATAAAAAGAATAATCTCTCGGCAGATTGCTTCTAGTTCCGGCTGCATGAATACATCTCTTACAGAAGATAGGGTTTTAGGTGTATCTATACTTTTAAAAGCAGGAAAAATTGTCTTTGTAATGTGGATAACATGACTTGAAAAATCAACATCTTGTGACTCTAATGACAATGCTTCTCCAATTCTTAAACCAGACAGGGCTAAGAAACGTGTCAGCAGCTCCCATTTTTGATTGCGAAATCCCTTTAATAGAATTTCAAGTTCCTCAGGCTCTAAAAACTTATCCTCTATCTTCTTACGCTGCGCTTGGTCTTTAAAAGGCTTAAATTTTGAAATAAAAGAAATGTCTGTTATATAATCATTGTCATACCCCCAGTGGAAAATAGCTACCATTCTATTTCTAATATTATTAAGATACCCATTTGGCTTTTCTGTTCTTATTAAGGTTTCTCTAAGGAAAGTGTGGCTGATATTGACAACTTTTATATCCTTATCAAAGATTTTTAAAATAGCATTGCAGAGATAGTAAGTTGAGCGATAAGAAGATGCTTTTAAAATCAACTTTTGATGTGCAAGATATTCTTCGATTAACTCACCTAAAGTAATGTCAGTGCTCTGCTTTGGAGCTGATTGTTTCTCTTCGATCATTTTAACCAGAATAGCAGCAGCGCTTTTTTTAGCGGCAGCAGTTTTCTTTTCTAAGGTTACAGATACGCGTTTTTTCTTCCCTGTAATATAATCTGTGTATTGCTCTACAAACTTGTATTTTCCATTTTTTGTTTCTTCTATCCACATATAAACATCTTCCTTTCTTTTTTACTTAAAAAAGGGTACAAAAAATAGCAGTTACAAAGAACAAAAGTTCTGATTGTACGCTGCTACCGAAGATGATACAATATATTTGCTAAAAACTCTTGTATATCTTCGGATATATATCAGACCGTTCAGTGCGCCAACACTGGGCGGTTTTTCTTTACCATCACGGTGAAATTAACGAGATGGTTAAATAACGTAAAAGACCCCGTATTTCTACGAGGTCTTCACATAATGAATACTGCCCGTCAGTTGTCTGAGGGCTTTGTCTTCTATACTGCCGGTTAACGGCTTGGTTTTACATATTCATTATATACCTCAGTATATGCAATTGTCAATGTAAAATTCCTAAATTCCTTTGGTGAACATTTTTAATAGTTCTTGGTCTAATAGGTCTAGTTTTTCATTTGAAAGACGCACACCACTTAAAATATCATAATTTGTCTTTGGGTCGTATATACGAATTTTACTGATAGTACGGATTTGGCTAATTAAAGCAATACTACCACGTTTCATTTTTGAAACCTCATCATTCATTCTGTTGAGAAAGTCTAAATCACGTTCAATTCCGCGTAATTCTGGCAAGAATTCTAAAGCCTGTTCATCAGAGATAGAATCTTTCGCTTCATTCCACAATGCGTTAAATTGATTAAGGCGATTAGTTAAAAGTTTGTTTGTATATGATACTTTTGAACTTAAATTGGTGAACAATTCGTTACCAAGATATACACTGCCTGGATATAAATGCTCAATATTTGTATTCGGCTTTAATGAAGTAAGTGGTGCAACCGTTACGGTAGATGAATTTCGTGAATTATTTTTATCAAGAATAACACAATAATGTAATCCACCTTCTTCACTTCCGACATTAAAACCAAGATGCGCTTTGATAATCTCTCCACGTTTATAACGCTTTAAACTTTTTGGAGAAAAATTAGATTCAAAATTTAAAAAGGTTGTCCAATCTTTTAACCAGTAACTTAATTTATCTGCCTTACTGCATTGTTTATTATCTTGGCTTTCTATTAAAGAATCCAAATATGCAGAAAGTTCTGCAATGGCATCTTCTTTGTGTTGCTGTAATTGTTCTTTAGAAATAGTACGTCCCACTTTTTCCTCCTTATAGGTACTTTGATATTAAAACGTCAGTGACGGATTAGTAATGTTGTAATAAATAAAAATCTGTAAGTATATTATATTTTCAAGGTGTTTGCCCCTGTGTTGGCAGGGGCAGTTGGTGTTATAAAACGTGAGATGCAATAAGCTTGTTTATGGACTGTACATCGGAATTTGAGGAAAAATCAAATTTCACTGTACCTAATCCGCTAAAGCAAACTGTAAGCTCTGAGTCCATATCAAAAGTTCCGGCACTTTCAACTGAGAAAGCTTGCATTTTTGAATATGGTAGTGAAGTATAATCTTTCTTAGAACCGGTAATACCTTGTACGTTGCAGGCAATAATTCTTTTATTGGTAAAAACAACGAAATCTCTCATAGCAGAGTAATAACCAGCTACTTCTTCTCCTGGAATGAGTAAATCAAATATTTCTTTCGGGATATTCTTATCTTTTCCTTTACTTAGTTTGAATACTTTTTTGTTTTGAAAATCAATCATTTGAAAATCTCCTTATAATATTTTTGCTGTAATCTATCTTTTTAAAGATATTTTTTAACAGACTCTATTAAAAGATTTTTATATTTATAAATATCGTTCAAATCTTCTATGATATACTTGGTAAATTTCTTGTTTTCATCAGGTATAAACAATTGTTTATTTTTTCTATCCAGATTTAATCGACAAATAGGTTTTCTATTATTATCTTTATATAAGATGCCAAAATAACTTTCAGTATCTCTATGTACAACATCTTCTACAGGTACAGAACCAGCTAATAATCCTCTAATTATATAAAAAGCTTCAAGTTCTTCTTCAGTAGTTATAATTTTAGATGTTGGTTCTTCAGTGACTGTCACCTCAGATGCGATAGATGTTTCTTCTTCACTATCTTTGGAGAGAGCAGAAGAAATTTTATTATTGACAATTTCATTAACAAAAGAAGAAAACGCTTTTTTAACAACTGGAGTGAATTTTTCAATAATACGCTGATTTTTTTGTCCATCGTAAATATTAGTAAGTATAAAACGGACAAATTCTTCAGAAGGCTTGTCAAATTCAGAAGAGAGAACACCTTTTATTAAAGAACTATATTTCAATTCTTCAGCGGTACTAAAAATTTTCTCTTTATCAAAATTTTCTTTGCAGAATTTTTTTAATTCGTTAATTGAAGTTTCTTTTATAGAAAGCATATCTATTTCTAAGAATGGAACTAAATCCATTTTATTTGACTCTTCTAAATCAGTATAAAATCTGTAAATAATGCCGTTAGTCAAAATACCGAATTTTGCAGGAGTTGTTCCAAAATATCTGAAAAGTTGTGAAGAATGTTTATCAAGCTGCTCAGAACAACTTTTACATTCGATTAAAATATTAGGTACACCATCTTCTAATATAGCATAATCAACTTTTTCACCCTTTTTAATACCAACGTCTGCGGTGTATTCGGGACAAAACTCCAAAGGGTTAAAGACGTCATACCCTAAAATTTGAAATACTGGTACAATTAAAGACATTTTTGTTGCTTCTTCAGTTGAAATAGTATCTTTAAGTGCAGATACACGTTCTGAAAATTGCTTGATTTTTTCATTAAATTCCATAAGAATTCCTCCCTCATTTGAATTTTTATTAAAACGCTTATGCGTATTAATCTATTCTTTTAAAATCCATAATTTTTTCATCATAACCAGCCAATCTTGCTAGCTGACTTTTTGTCATACCGGGATTTTCATATACTAACGCATCTGGTATAAGTAATTCAGCAGCAAAAGTATTAGCTTCTTTTTCTATCCATGCAGTAGACAGAAATGTTTTATTACGGATAAAATAACAATTCTCTTTCCTATGCAAAAGAGCATGACCCAATTCATGCGCCATTACTAATTGCATTTCTTGCTCTGAAAGATTTTGATTTAAAAATATGTACCTATGATTTTTTAGGAACATATAACAACCTTCACAGTTAATATGTCCTATTTGATATAAAATTCCTAGATATTCTGCAATTTTAAAAGGATTATTTGTTCCAACTTTTCTTGTGTAATAAGCAACTATACGTTTTATATCTTTTCGCAATTTGCATACACCTACTTTTTATTCTTATTCGGATTGTATTTTTCTTTGTTTATAAGTTTCAGTCGTTTAAGTGCTATTTCTAATTCTTCTTTAAATAAATCCATAGACTCATCAGATAAGTTTTCGCCATTATAAGACACTGGACCATCTTCTTTATTTGACAATTTAGCCATAATGGCATCTAAGTCTTTGGCAATATCTCTATTGTCTTTGGAAGTCAGAATGTTTTCAGCTTTATCTCCTGACATAAGATAATCAGTTGTAACATCAAGAAAATCAGCTATTTTCTGTATTTTATCAATACTGGGAGTTATTGTTTTGAATTTACCTATATAACTTCTCGCAAAACCTAATTCTTTTTCCAATCTGTTTATAGAATATCCTTTTTCTTTAGCTGCTTCTCTGACATTTTCATAAAGTCCCATAGTAAATCCTCCAAATTTTGCGCAATTTACTATTGACATACGTAAAATCTTGTGTATAATAAAAATATAAGTTACGCAAGATATTGCGAATATCTAAAATAAAAATGCGATATTTAATGTTTGTTGGTGGTACTTCAAATATAGAATATTTTGCGTAACTTGTCAATATATAAACGTAAAATTTTGCGAAAAAAGAAAGGAAGTGAGGAATTGACCATTTACAATAATATTAAAGCAGTCTGCAAAGAAAAAGGTATTACAGTTTCCACTTTGGAGGAAGAGTTGAAATTCACGAGAGGAAGTATTTATAAGTGGAGCAAACACTGCCCAAGTGCAGAGAAGTTAAGAGCAGTATCAAAAAAATTAGACAAGCCGATTGAGTATTTCTTAGAGTAGGAGGAATATATGGACAAAAAATACGTTACCTATGAATTGTCTTTAATTCAAGAAGTCATGCACTTTTTAAATGAAGTGAATACGGACAAATTAAAGAAATTGTTCAGAACATGCAGCAGATGACAAGAGAGAGCCTTCTTGTCATGAAAAGTGCTGCGGAAGTGTTAAAAATTAGGGACTCCATGGAAAAGAAAGCGGGGTGAGAGAAACGGATGGGCGAAGAAAACAAAGAAGAAGAAAAGAGAATAAAAAGAATGGAAGATTGTTTAGTACAGATTCTTTTTGAATTAAGGTGGATACAAAAAAATATGAATCCACCAGTCAATTATTTTTTAATTATGATTGTGTCAATCATCACTTCCGTAATAGTGACGATTATACTAACCCACTAATTAGAAGGGTGAAAATGGTTGTAGCAATTGCAGTAATTATTGGAAGAAAAACGGAATTAGCTAGAAGATAAACAAAATTTTTCCGGCGTAATTCAAAAAAATGCATACCTTCGTGAGTTGGATTGAAAATATAATTTTCTGGAGTTCCTGAAAGATTTTCGATTAAATGAAGTTCTTCTAGGTATTTTAAAGCACTAAAAATTTCAACATCAGTCATTACATCTTTCAAATAAGAGTCAATGAAGTACTTTTTGATATCATAACCCCAGTAGACCATATCGTCAATATCTCTCAATAAACAAACAAGAATTCGTGTGGCATCACGAGTTAAGATTTTTCCGTTTGCAGTTTTATAAATAAACAATGGATTTGTCAAAAATGCGCGACGAACTTTTTGTTTCAGTTTAGATTCATTTCTAGGTTTACGCATGATTAAACTCCTTTCATAAATACTCGGCATGGCGGTGCCTGTAAGTAAAGTATAGGAGATATATTAGGAAAATACAAGACAGGAGGTGATAGCATGACAGTTATCCAGTTAATGTACGGCAATCCAGTTATGAATGTAAAAGGGATTTGCGAACAATTCCACATCTCAGATAGGACAGCCAGAAAACACATGAAAGAAATAGAAGAAAACCACGAAAGATATGGTGACTATGCAGTAATGGGAGAAGGTGCTTTGAAAAGGGTAAACTACCTTGCTTTTACTGATTATTGGAAATACAAAAATATGCTTGCTGATAAAAATGCAAGAAAGCACGTTCCGGCATACAATCCACAACAGGTAGCAAAAGAACTGGGATTTTACGGGACACAGACTTTATAAGGGAGGTGAGAAAATGCACAGTGAAAGCTTAACACAGGCAATCTTGGGAACGACACTGCTGTTTAACACAGTGTTTGAAATTCCGGACGATATGAGCCTTTTAGGGCAGATATTTGGAGTGGGAATAGTGACATATATGCTGTTTTGGAGTATTGAGAAAGTTCGAGAATGGGAATTGTTATTAAAAAAAGCCCGCAGAGATAGAACTCATGCGGACTAGGGAATTTAATTAACTATTCCAGTATAAACAAATAAGGAGGAAATGTCAAGATGTTAGAAATTGAAAATATTACAGAATTGCCATTTGACAGTAAGGGCGAAACAAAATTGATAGTGATAGATAAGTACGATTACAACAAGTTTATCCAATACTTGCCGGTAGATTCCATACAAACTTCAGTACATTGATATTTCGCAA
>ERZ894232.410-NODE-410-length-57324-cov-47.059159_pt1 | contig 57324 bp, 43 predicted proteins | sample MGYA00380296_ERZ894232 | MGnify/ENA primary metagenome ERZ894232 (study PRJEB32331, sample SAMN06328433) | human gut metagenome | biome: human gut microbiome; feature: stool | host: Homo sapiens | collected 2014-08-14 ...
TAGCATACAGACCTTGGAGAGGGTCTATAAACACTACTACTTTATAATACGAGGAAAATTAAACCCATGAGAAAATTATTCATAGCCGCTTCCCTTTGCATGGCGCTGCTCACCGGCTGCGCTTCAGCTGCAAATGGAAATGCAACTAGTCTACCAACCAAAGCAGAATCGTCTGTTTCTGTGTCCGATGTGTCCGTGTCAGAGATTCCAGAGTTCTCTGGAGAACCTTATGTGGTGTTAAATGATAATATCCCTGATTTTTCAGAAGAAGATATGACAACCACATCTTTTGAGACTTATTCTGATTTGGATAGTCTTGGACGCTGTGAGGTAGCTTATTCCTGTGTGGGAGTCGATATTATGCCAACAGAAAAAAGAGAGTCCATTTCTGAGGTAAAACCAAGCGGCTGGAAAAATAAGGAATACAGTTCTGATCTGGTAGATGGACGTTATCTTTACAACCGTTGCCACTTGATTGGATTTCAGTTAACCGGCGAAAACGCCAATGAAAAGAACCTGATTACCGGAACTAGGTATATGAACGTAGATGGAATGCTTCCATTCGAAAACATGGTGGCCGACTATGTAAAAGAAACCGAAAACCACGTCATGTATCGTGTCACACCAATTTATGATGGAAGCAATCTGGTAGCCAAAGGCGTTCAGATGGAAGCAAAATCAGTAGAAGATGACGGAGACGGTGTTTTATTTAACGTGTTCTGCTATAACGCGCAGCCTGGAATTACCATCGACTACGCAACGGGAGATAACTGGTTATCCGATGCAGCTGCAAACGAAACTGCAGCCGCAGATGCAGCCGCTGAGGGCTCCTATCTTCTTAACACGAATTCCAAGAAATTTCATAAGCCGGATTGCAGTGGAGCAAAAGATATGAACCCGAAAAACAGAAAAGAATACACCGGTTCAAGAAAACGGTTAATTGACGACGGTTACACACCCTGCAAAACATGCAATCCATAAGTAACGAAGAAAAGACCAGCAATGGTCTTTTTTTTGTGCCTGAAAGAAAAGACATACTATAGACAAATAGAAAAAAAAGAAAAAATAGAAAGGAAATTGCCTATGAAAACGCCAAAAAAATTTCAGGAAAATTTGAAAGAAAAAATTATAACAGAAGAAATGCTGGATGCAGCTCTATATTCCATGAACAAACGAGCAAAGAACTGGAGAAACAAGAAAAGAGAGTATAAGAGATACAACTTTGATAAATATCATAATTATGAAAAAGCTGAAGAAAATGAACAGGTTATGTATGAAAAAAAAGAAAGACTTCTCTCCTTTATAGAGCCAGAATGCGTCCACAAAGAACACGTTGGATTTGAAAGAATCCGCGTCTATTCTTATCAGCTGAATTTTGATGATTTGTATGTAGAACATATACTCAGAAACGACATTGTATGGGAAAACTGCTATTATAATTATGAAACAGATGAAGAAGTGTACTTTTTTGATCATCTGGATTATGAAAATCCGATTATCAACTATTATCTCTACTACACATTGAAGGATCATACATTTCATTCTCCTATTTCAGAAGCAGACGCAAAAGCAGCGGGTTATAAGATTGAGGCAATTGGCCATCTGCTGACAGACGGAGACGATATTCAGGATCTAGTTTCCGTTCAGTTCGTTGATAAGGTCATTGAATTAATTGACAGCAAAGACTATAGCTATCGGACTTCTGGAGAAAAGAATACCACAAAGTTTGCTCCATATGATCCGAAAGCTTCTGAATTCTTATTTCCTGATGAAAGCTATTTGGACAGTATATGGGAATATGTTTCCGATATGGCAAAGAAATTATTAATGGAAATCCATGAAAAAGAATCAGAAGATTCATTGGACTATATTCTGACTGATGATGAGAAAAAAGAACTCGAAGATGTCATTCGAAAAACCATTTCAACAAGGAAAAACTGCCCAGTAAGAGTTTTTACAAAAGCACCCAGAGTTTCGCTTCCAAAAGAAATATTGGAGCCATTAACAGTCGAAGAATATGAAAGAATGGAAGAACATTTTGAAAAACTAAAAAACAGAAAAGGTGTAAACAACTATCCGGTCAGAGATTCCATTTTGGCTATTTTGAAAGAAACCAGGGTTGCGGAAGTGAAGGAAATAATAGAAAGAAAAAGAAAGACGGAAGAAATGAACCGATATATGAGAGAAGCAACGCCACGAATTATTGAAAAAGAGTTTCTTGAAGAGTTGGAAGAAATTCGTCGTCTGGAAGAAGAAAAAAAGAAAGAGAAAGAACGAAAGCGAGAGCTGAGGAAAAATAAGAAGAAGAAAAAGAAGAAAGCATGTTAAAAGAAAAAAGGTTGGGACGTCCAACCTTTTTTTTGTTAAGAAGAAGTTGTTAATTTTTTCCATTCTTTATCACTATCATCATATATAATTCGTGTATTTTTAATCTTAATTGCACCCAGCTCATTTGGCTTATAAATGACTGGATCTCCATCTTTTGGAATGATTAAGATGTCATTATTGTCACAGATGTAAAAGTTATTTGTAAGCAGGTTGAGTAGCTGCGGCTCTTGGTTTGCTAAGGAATCCGTACCGTCAGCAAACTCAAGAAAAATATCTTTGTCAATCCGAACAACTTTTGAATCTTCATGGTCATAATAAGGACTGCCAGATTTAAAGTCTTCAATCTTAAACATATACTTCAACAATATACAACACATAAAGAGTATAATGAAATAAATAAACGCACTAAATATAAATTTTTTTATTGAATTATAAAAGTATAAAGACAAAAAAACTAAAACAATGTTTGGCAAAAATAGCATACAAGGCCATTTCAAGTTCTTTTTATAATCATGAACATTAATCCCAACCGTTCCAGAAATAAAAGTGGAATAATAAACTAGACAAATAATAAAAAATGGAATACATAAACCAGCAATAAAAATTAATTTTCTAAGACATAAATTATCAGATAAAAATGCTGTAAAATACCTATTTGTGATATAGAGAATAATAAGAGCACATAGAAAATATGATATAGCTATGCGAAACACAAACTCACTTGCTCTGCTGGATACATTTCCACATTTCCTTAAAACAATCTTAGAATCTTCTGCCGCGATTGGATACCATTCTTTTTTTACATTATGCCCTAAAAGAATTTTTTTCCAAGCGGACGGTGAAAATAGTTCCCAAATTTTAACAATAGTTTCCATAGCTAAGCCTCCTTTCTTATCATGGTACTATGGAAGTCTTATAAATGCAAGAGTATTATCCAATTTAAAAAGCTACTAAATACAAATTATCTCCTTTCTTCAAATTTATGTCTTTAGTATGTTGATTTTTTTCCAGATTAAAAAAATCTTGAAAATCCAAAACACCAGATGAATATGGAAAATAAACGGCCATTCGCAATTTCAAAAATCTTGCATACTAAAGTTAGAAAAAACAAAAAGGACGATTGATATGCAAATATGTAGAATGATTTCGATGGATACATCTACCAAAAAAAGTGCAGTTGCAGTCTTTGATAATGGAACATACATAAGTTCTCAGACCATTGATTTGGCAAAAGAAAAAGATATGGAATGTAGATTTTCTCACATGAGTGCAGAGCTATGGAAGATTTTAACAGAATATAAACCGGATATTATCTATATCGAAGATACAGTAGTTACAAAAAATGCACAGACGCAGCGGTTTTTAACCCGGCTGCAAGGCGTTATCTATGCGTATGCGATGCTTCACAACTGTGAGTTCAATACAATTCGACCTACTGAGTGGAGAAAATTAGTTGGGATCGAACAGGGAAGAAAAAAGAGAGAAGCGTTAAAACAGGAAGCAATAGAAAAAATAAAAACAACGATGAATTTACAGGTAGGTGATGATGAAGCAGAAGCAATTCTTATCGGCGCAGCGGCCATAAGACGTTTTGAATAATTATAGCGTGAGGAAAAATATGAGACTATTAAACTTAATCCACCAGATTGAAGAACTGTCAGAAAATGAAAATCTGACCAGATCATTAAATCATTTGGAAATCCTGTATGAAGCTGGAATGAGAGTTGATTATGTCGATGTGTCTGCAACTACAAGCTTTTATACTGGCACAGATGAAAACGATGAAGAAATCTGGAAACGAGATATCATTAGGCTGCTTGAGAAATATCATCCAGATATTGAGTTATCTGCAATTCTGCGGCGGCAGCATCGGCATAATAATTTATTTTGATTTTTTTTCAAAAAAACAGCACTTTTTTTTATGTTTCTGTCATACTAAAAATGTGACAGAAATTTTGGTTTCGTAGGAGAAATGGTTAATCCGCCTGACTGTCTATCAGGAGATTGTGGGTTCGAGTCCCATCGGAATCGTTGTAGTTCTATCGCTCAGTGGGAGAGCATTTGTTAAAAAAAAGAAAGTCATGGGTTCCAAATCCCACCAGGTCCATGACTTTTCTTGGGAGCATAGCTCAGTTGGCAGAGCGACCGGCTGTTAACCGGTAGGTCGTAGGTTCGAGCCCTACTGTTCCCGTTTTGGATCGGTAGCTCAGCAGGTAGAGCACTGGACTGAAAATCCAGGTGGCGGTAGTTCAAATCTACCCTGGTCCACGTCAGTTTACAGATACGGGTTTGTGTGTCAGAGATGCTGGTTCGATTCCAGCCTGAAATACTTCGGAATGTGGGCTAATTGGTAAGCCGCTTGGTTTGGGACCAAGACATCATGGGAGTTCGAGTCTCTTCATTCCGGTTATCTTTCTTGTATGGTTTCTCGTACTGGAAAGACAAAGCTCCCGCCTAAAATATGCCTAACAAAGTAAGCCTGTATGAAGCTGCTAACACGAAGCAGGCATATGCACGTCTATGTGGTAACATACAGCAGCGCCGGTTCTTGCGGAAGCTTCCGGCAATTTAAAAAAGTGGATTAGCTCAGTTGGTTAGAGCGTTGGTCTGATAAGCCAGAGATCATCAGTTCAAGTCTGATATCCACTAGTAAAAAAGAAGGTGGCAAAGGCTACCTTTTTTTGTGTGGGAAAATATTATATTTTTCGAATCATCTGCACCATTGGTTGTCCATTATCTGGAATTTGTGTAATCTCTTGGAAGCCGTTATTTTTATAAAATTCAATCAATTTCTTCTGCTTTTTGCATTCAATCATCATATAGCGGCCGCCGACTGCTTCAACAGATGTAACAATGTTATCATATGCAAATTGTAAGAGGTCTTTTCCTGTAAGGATATTGTTATCAATCCCTGAGTTTTTTGATAACTGTCCAATTAGATAACATGGAAAATGATTAATAAGAGTACCATGCATTTTCCCACTAAGTCCATCCAACTTTTTACGAGTACTTGTTGACGTTCCATCTGGAACAGATAACACCTTGAGTGCAAGGGAAATATATCCATATATAATGAGCTGGTCTAAACGAAATTCAGAGGCAGAAATTTGCTCTTCATCGCATATCAAATATGTACGAGATTTACTTAATCTTTCGAATTCGACAGCCCTATTTTTTAAAAAATATTCAATATCAGCATTTTTATTACAAAAAAAGGAAGATAATATTTGTGTTAATACATCATTATCTTCCTTAAGTATTTCAATTAACGTCGCGAGCGCAATAGACATTGCTTTAATAAAGCCTCACTCCTGTCTCGTTCTTCTTTTGCGAAAGGACGACGAGAAATAGGGTTGCTTGGAGTCTCATCAGACATTAATTTAGCCAACCGTGCTACGGCTTCTGGATCTGTGATCTCAATTTTTCGTTCAAATGTACTTGTTGCCATAACAACATCCTCCTTTCTTAGATACCAGATAAAGTCATCCTTCTATTCATATTATATGCGAAAAAAACATTTTAATCAAGTATGTTTCAGTTTGCTTAAATTTGGCTAACTGATTTTCAATTTGTTTAACATCATTAGTATGTCATTTTTTTCAACATACTACTGAGTATACAAATTGAAAAGAAGGAGAGATAATGATGAAAAAGAAAAGAAAAACTAAAATTCTAACTATTGTGCTGACGACACTTTTAACCCTCCTATGCATTGCAGCTGCAGCAGGGATGGGATATCAAAAGCTTAATGATTCCGTTCAGCTAATTCAGCCAATCGCAAAGGAAGAAATTGAAACAATGGAAAACGCGCATATTAAGGAAGACACAAAGAAGAAATTAAAGGAAAACTGGATGATTGCTATCTTTGGAATCGACTCCCGAGATGCATCTGCCCTTGCTTCTGCGAATTCGGATGTAATATTATTAGCATCCATTAATTCTAAGAGCGGTGCAATAAAGTTGGTATCAGTGTATCGAGATACTTGTCTTAAAACCGACGACTTTCGTTACAGAAAAGCAAATGAAGCATACGCAAGAGGTGGCCCTGCAGCTGCAGTGCAGATGCTGAATGAAAACCTGGATCTGGAGATTGACGATTATCTGGCGGTTAACTGGTCTGCAGCCGCATCTGCCATTAATCTGCTTGGCGGAACGGATATTGAACTTTCAAAGAAAGAACTTCGCTACCTAAATGCCTACATTACAGAAACAGTTAAAAGTACCAAAATTCCATCCACCCAGTTAAAGAACCCGGGAAAGAATCATCTGGATGGTGTTCAGACGGTAGCCTATTGCAGGCTCAGAAACCTTGATAATGATTTTAATAGAACCAAACGGCAAAGGGAAATTTTAAAACAGCTTTTTAAAAAGGTACAGTCTTCTGACTGGGCAACAATTAACAATTTAATCCAAACCGTCTTTCCGCAGACTGCTTCCTCCATTGATACATCCGATATTATTACTCTTGGAAGAAACATCTTTTCCTATCATTTTTCTGATATGACAGGCTTTCCGTTTTCTCATAAGGAAAGTACCGTAGACCGTGCTTCCTATGTATTTCCGGATACTTTAGAAGAAAATGTGTCAAAGCTTCATACGTTTCTTTATGGAGATACCTACATCCCTTCTGAAAATGTCAAACGGATCAGCGATGCCATTGAATTAAAATCAGGAAAGAAAAAGATAGAGAAAAAAGAAGAAAAGGAAACAACAGAAGAGACAATAGTAGAAACAACAGCAGCCGAAGAAACCATAGAAAAGGAAGAAAGTGTGGCGGAAGAATTCGAACACGGTGAGGAAGAGATCGAAGAAATCAGCAGCGGCCCGGCATCCGATAGCCAGGCGCAGCAGAAAAAAGAACCAATTGGCCCAGGCCATGAGATAAGTCAAAGCAATGATTGACTCAGATCTGACGGTTTGGTATAGTTAGAATAGAAGGAGAAGAAGCAGGAGTCATTATGAAAAAAACTTATATTATGCTAAAAGATCAGCCGGTACTGGAAATTGATAATTACACATGCCGGATCCTGGATTATAATCATCTTCCCTATTCTTTACGATATGAAGATGTTAATTATGATGATGTCATGCATGGATGGACGGAGGCAAGAACTATGAGCATTGGAAAGACCAATGCGAAAAAACTCTTGGCAGGATTAAAAATCAGCCAGTCAAATCCTTATCTGATTGCCAGGATCTGTCATTTTGCATCACTAACAGACAGCTATTGGTTAAAAGAAGAAACTGAAGATATCTCTTGGGATGATGTAAATCTTTTTAAAAATCCACTTGAAAAGGCAATTTCATCTACTTCGCTTCTTGGAGTGCCGCTTGGAAAATTAAAGAGTGCAAGGATTCATACACCAGAAGTAACCGCTCAAGGAATGGCGGCAAAAGCCTGGATTCGAACAAATTCAGGGCTTTATATGTATAAGGTTGGAAAAAAAGAACTGGCTGCCAGTCAGATTCTTGACACACTGGACATTCCGCATGTGAGATATGAAGAAGTTTCCATTGATGAACTTAAAAATATTTCAGATGAAGTTCATATCGAAAAAATTTTAAAAGCAGGAGAAAAAGTAGTAAAATCAAAAATCATTTCTTCTGAAGAAAAAGCACTGGTGCCATGGGAAGAGTTCCAGATGTACTGCGCTTATCATGACCTGGATGAGTTTGAAGAAATTGAGCACATAGACTCAGAGTCCTATCATCTGATGCAGGTGGCTGATTATATTTTATCTAATGAAGATCGGCATGGAGCAAATTTCGGATTTTTTATGGATAATAAGTCAGGAAAAATTGAAACCCTGTACCCGTTAATGGATCATGACCATGCTTTTTCTGATGAACCAGTTATATTTTCTCAGACATCTGAGAAAGAGAAAACATTAGAAGAAGCAGCGCTTGAGTCTCTAAAAAAGATTAATCAAACGATTCGTTTTGACCGTCTTTTTAAGCTGGAAAAGCCAGAAGAGATAAGAGAAGAAGAGTGGGAGAGAATATTGCTTAACGCAAGAAAATTAAATACCTATAGTTAAAAAAAAGAGCCGTAATGGCTCTTTTTCTTTTTTACCTTGTAATAATCTGATCAATCAAACCATACTTTAAGGCTTCCTCAGCAGACATGTAATTGTCTCTTTCGGTATCCCTCTCAATGGTTTTAATCGGCTTTCCTGTATTTGTTGCCAGGATCTCGTTTAACTTCTTTCTTGTTTTCAGGATATGTTCAGCAGCAATATTAATCTCAGTTGCCTGTCCCTGAGCACCGCCAGATGGCTGATGAATCATAATCTCTGCGTTTGGAAGTGCGAATCGTTTGCCCTTTGCACCGCCAGATAAGAGAAATGCACCCATGGAAGCTGCCAATCCAAGACAGATAGTAGAAACATCAGGCTTAATATACTGCATGGTATCATAGATAGCCATTCCAGCTGTAACAGAACCGCCAGGACTGTTAATGTATAAGGAAATATCCTTATTCGGATCCTCAGCCGCTAAATGCAGCAGCTGCGCAACCACTGCGTTTGCAGACTGATCGGTCACCTGCTCACCTAAGAAAATGATTCTCTGATTTAATAATCTGGAATAAATATCGTAGCTTCTTTCGCCTCTTGGAGTGCTCTCAACAACGTATGGAATTAACATATTTTTTTCTCCTTTTTTTCTTTTTTAGTAATACATTTTTAGTATGGTGAAAAAAATCAAAAATAAAAAACTTAATTGTTCCAAGTTGTTTCCATACATAATAAAAAAAAGAAAGAAGAAAGGAGAAAGTCATGTTAAAAAAGCCTATACATGGATGGACTCAAGTATCTGCATTTGGAATAGAGATTGGAATCGCAAGCTATATTAAAGATGTTCCTTTAATATGTTTGGATACATTCATTTCGTATTTTTCAAATCAGATTAGGAACTTCATCATTGAATTTGATGGAGAAGGAACCGAATTTGGGCTGGTGGAATTTTGTGATTCTTTGTGTGTATTACAGACCGAAAGCGATGGAATTGCGATCCGAGAAATCGACGCATCTGCCTCTGCGGCCGCAATGCTTTTGCAGTTGGGAAACGAGTTGGTTAGAGATATTGAAAAAAATCTTGACGATTGGGTTGAGTGGAATGATTTTGAGTCGGACCCAGAACATAGGAAACATATGCTAACAGAAAAGTATAAGATGCTAAAAGAAATTATAAGAGAGAAAGAAAAAGAAAGAAAACGCTAAGAGAGAAAAGGAGATTTTTCATGATTAATTTTGAAGAGTTAGAAAGAAAAGCCAAAAACCAGGTATTATCAGATGAGGAACAGGAAAAAGTTAGAGACTTCTATGATGACTTATCGGAAGCATCAAAAAAAGCATTTAGAATTAAATATCCGGCATTATTTTTTGAATTTCGAGAGTCAAAAATCGGATATGTAATTTTCCTGGAAGGAGTCAAAAATCAAATTAATGAGAGAGCGAAACGTCTTTCATTAGATATTCATGCTGAGGTTGTTAAAAAAGAAATGGGAGATGGTACCGGTCATTTCTTAAACCTGGAAGCGAATCGAGGCAGACTGTATCCAACCAGTGTACTGGAAGAATATCTGGAAGATGAAAGAAACTGCCAGGCGGATTTAACTGAAATGACAGCAGATAAACTATTGAGGCATTTTGGAATGATTTTGTAGAAAAAAAGAAGAAGGATCTTAAGATCCTTCTTTTTCTTTTTCAGGGCAGCGATGTTTTCTTCCGCAATCAGAACAGAAATAAGAGCCGCAGGTTCCGCATATAACATATGAATATGGCAACAAAATGCAGCCGCAGGATCTACAGATGACCGGAATTCCAGAACGCCGCAGGATTTTTTGAGTGTTTGTTTGTCTCACGATTATGTTAGCTCCTTTAATACATTTTTTGCATAGCTGCTTGTTAAATAGTAGCTAAACTCATCTGGTCTTTTTATAACCGTATCATCTTTTTCAAAGTAATTCCAGAAATCAGGAAAGAGCATGGAATAATACTGCATGGAAGATTCATTTCCAAGCTTTGCACTGAAATACTGGTAAATCATCACAATTACATCATCGAAAATAGACTGTTCCAGCCAATAATCAAAGCGAGCACACTTGAATTTTTCTTCATAAGGAAGAAATCTCTTATATTCATGAAATCCTTCCACATTATCGATCCAGGTGTCAATATAGATAAAATCAAAGGCATCCGCTGCCGCTGCATCCAAATATTCGTATGCGTCTGCATTAACAATCGTTACTTTTTTATTTGGGAACTGCGGAAGAATATGATCAGAAATTAGTCGGAACACATCTTCATTCTTTTCCACAATTGTAATTGAAGATACCTCATCTTTTAGAGAAATCATATAGGGAACATAAGCAAGGCCGCCACCAAGGACCAATACCTTTCCAGTCGCATGAGCAATAGCAGAAGCAGCGGTAGCCATTTCCATCGGATTAATACTCATCCAAACCTGGTCGTTTTCTTTTAGCACATAAGTATAAGCCGGGCCATCAAAGATTCCTATTTTATAAGAACGACTTAAATCTTTCCTTTGGGTGGATTCATTTAAAATAGCAAATTCATTTTCCTGATACATGGGATGCTCAATGGAAAAATTGCCTTGCCGCAGTTCTGGAAGATGGATATTTTTTAAATAAGGATCCATCATAAAATCATAGGCAGAAATTTTTTTAACTGGCTCAAATGATTTTCGGTATTCTTCATCAGAAAAGCCAGTCTCTTCTATAACATACTTCTTAAATAATTCATTAGCCATTTCAATGGAAAGCCGTTCATTACTTTGTATTCTGGCACCATCTAACGATGGTTCCAAATTTGAAACCTGAAGAATCAAGTCAAAGTTTTTTCTATAATCAATAAACGCTCTAATGTTTCGATTTGTAAATTCAATTTTCATTTTTTTCTCCTGATTATTTTTCTATTTCTTCTTACATACTCTAAATGTAGTATGCGAGAAATCTAAAAAATGGCATACACAAAATTCATGTTTGAAAGGAGGAATGACTTTTAAATTCGTTTAAAAGTCACACGTTATGGCAAAAATTTTTAAAACAGATTCACAGGAGCAGGCGTTAAAAGAGATTCTGGAAAATTTAAAGATTGTAGAGTCTTTAAATAAAATTCTGGCAGCAGAAATTCAGAAATGCAAAGTAAAAATCACTTCTACAGAGAGTGAAGTATCGGTAAATGAAACCGTTGCCGCTCCCTTTGCGATTCTTTTGCAGCCGCTTAAGGATTACCGAAAGAAACTGGTAGCAGATATCAATGGAAAAGCAAAAACATACAGTATTCAGTTAGACGATGCAGAGCTTGCAATTATCGATCCATCTGCCATGCAGCCGAAGGTGGAAAAACAGCCGGTACAAGAGCCACAGAAAGAGCAGCTTCAGCCGGAGCAGCAACTAGAAGAAAGTCACATTTCTTATGAGCCGCGTAGCTACGAGCCGTTCCAGAGAAATTACTAAAAAAGAGCCGTATCAGGCTCTTTTTTTGTGTTTTTTCTTCAAAATGCGTAATAAGTAATACAGAATATAAAAAAAAGATATATCCAGCCACGTTGCTTACGCTTTTTCCTTCTTTTTCTTTCACTCTTTTTTTCCTTTTTTTTCAGCACCCAATGTGGCCACTTCCATTTCCTTCTTCTTTCTTCTTTTTCCTTTTCTGTATTTTTTCCATTCTTCAAAAACAAATCCAGCACCCAACGTACCTTTTTCTTTTTTCCTTTTTCCATCCTTTTTTCCTCCCTCGTCTGTTTCCTGTATTTCGATTTTTAAGTTCCATTAAAAAAAGAAAAGAGAAGAGAAAATAAAAAAAGAGTGTCAATCATACGGCTTCTACCTTAAGATATCTCTTCCCATTTCGTTTCTCTTTTTTTCCTTGCCATTGCAGATGCCTCTGCGTCCGTTTCCTTCCCTATTTTTTACCCACTGTAGCCGAACTTAAATTTCACTTTTCTTCCATTTACTGTGCCGAAATTAAAGTTCTGTGGGTGTTTCTTTGTTTATATCACAATTACTGATATAAGAAGAAAAAAGAGAAAAAAGAAGATGGGAATCTCTCATACTTAAAAAAGAGCGCGAAGAAGTGCTCTGTGAAATGAAGAAAAAGGAGAAGGGTTTTACACCTTGTTTTGATGTATGAGAAAAAATAATCTTGAAGGAAGTTATGCTTTTACGCATAATGGCACATTCCACGCAGATGATGTACTTGCTGCATCGCTATTGAGGCTACTAAAGCCTGAACTTAAAATAGTACGAGGTAATGTGGTACCAAATGATTTTCCAGGCATTGTGTTCGATATTGGCAGCGGCCGCTATGATCATCACCAGGCCGATGCAAAGGTACGCCCGTCAGGAGTCAAGTACGCCGCCTTTGGGCTGTTGTGGAATGATTTTGGAGAAGCCTTTATGGATGCCGCCCATGCGGATGCGTTTGATGCTGCGTTTGTCTCTGAGATTGATCGGTGTGATAACACGTCTGATACCAACCTGTTGTCTTCTCTAATTGCCGCGTTTAATCCAGCTTGGAATGAAAACGAAGACTCCGATGAACAATTTGAAGAAGCGGTATCTGTAATGATGCCAGTGTTAAAATGTCTGTTAGAGACTTATCAGAAAACCACATTTATTCCAAGGTACTGTTTAGACTTAGATGATAGCATCTGTCAGGCATTGCAGCTTCTTGATAAAGAGAAGAGGAAAGAAGAGAGAAAAGTGCCAAAGTTTATTTCAAGCAGTGATTATTGGAAGCAATATGGGATTGCATTTCTTCCTTATGAAGCGATGATTCAATTTGAAAAAACATTTTTAAATCAGGTAAAACGTGTGTATGGAAAGTTTCGCACCTCACCATTTTTAATGAGCGTTTACTTTATGCCAGAAGAAGAGCGAATTACCTTTTTAAAAAAGGTGATGGATCGAAAGATGAAACAATTAGCTGCAGCTGAAGCGGCAAAAGAAGAAGCAGAAGTAATCTATGCGGCGTCTGAAGAAAAAGATTTAATTTTTTTCCCGTACTTTCTTCCACATGAAGCGATGATTGAGCATCATGAAGAAATAAAAGCAGTCGCATTTCCTTCCGACCGCGGCGGAATTAACATCATTACGGCAAATATGAATGAAAACGAAAAGAGGAAAAATGGAATCAGCATAAAAACAAAGAGTAAGAGAATCGAATTTCCAGAAAGGATGAGAGGAATGGAAGAAAATGAACTGAGGAAAGTGCAAAAAGGATTATTCTTCGTTCACCCGTCTGGGTATATGGCAGCTTGTGATACATTGGAAGATGTGGAAGAGCTGTTTGAACGCTTATTCAGATAAGTACCACAATTTGTGATATCAAAAAAGACAACAAAAAAAAGCCCGCATGGGCTTTTTTCGTTTAAACCAGAGCCTTATGAATCGCAGGATTTGGTACAGGTGTGTACTTTGTCTGATCCTTCTGATTCTGCTCCTTAATGCGGCTGGCACTTGCATCCAGCTTTCGAATCATCATGTTTGCATGGTGGTCTTTTCGACCTGTCTCTAATCTCATAGAAACCTCCATAAAAAAATAGTCTGGAACCTGACGCGAATCATAAGTTTGGAAAATTTTACACTATAGCCTATAGAAGTATCCAAAATTCCGCTGCGTCTGCGGTTCTATTATTAGTATGAAAGAAATCTAGAAAAAGGTGCCAATGAAAATAAGAAAAAAATATGAAATATGTATGAAATCACGTTTTTTAATAAAATATTAAATCATGTAACATTTCTGTAATTATTTAAGGAAAGTTCCTGCATACTATGTTTGTGTCATCGGCACAAAAATAAAAGGAGGTAGCAGAAGCAGGTGCAACTTCTGCGAAGCTGAAGTTCATGTTCCACGAACTTGCAACTTCATCTTCGATGGAGTTTGAATATCAATAAGTTGAGTTGGCTTCTGCGATAACAGAAAGAAATGAGAAAAAAGAAAAGAAATTTAAAAGGAACAATTCTGAGTATAATGGCGGCGGCCATGTTGATGACAACACCGGCTTATGCTGGGCCAGATATGGATGCAGCTGCACCTGCAACGGGACCGGCGGCCGCAGATGAGATCGTAATGTTAAGCGAAGACGATGTACCGGAAGAGCAGAACGAAAAGCGACAGCATTATGCGGTGCATGAATCAGGTGGAGCAAAAGCATTAGCAGCGGATCTGCAGGACTGGGTATACCAGATGTGCGAAGAATATGGAATCTCTGGACATGAGCCGCTGATTCTTTCCATGTTGTATCAGGAATCTGGATATAATCCCGGATTAGTCCATCATGGAAATTATGGAATGGCGCAGATTAATCAGTGCAACCATAACCGGTTGCGACGGGATCTGGGAATCAGCAACTTTCTGGATGCTCACCAGTCCATTCGAGCTGGAGTTTTCATGATGGCAGAAGCACTTCGTGCCAATGGGTATAATGAGTCAATGGCATTATCCGCCTACTTTACTGGCAGGAATGGAATCCCGTCTACGAATTATTCCAATCAGGTACTTTCCATCAAAAGCAGCATGGCTGCGATTTAATATTTCGGAGGCTTTTAGCAGCCTCTTTTTTTTTATATCAAAGTTTCATTTTTCCAGATTTCTTACATATTAATTAAGGAACCCGAAAACGTTTTTAGAAGGGAAAATATATGGAAAAAGAAAGAGAGTATAAGATTTTAGTAGCCACTGGGATCGAAGCACTGGATCTAAGTGTTGCTGAATTAAAACAGTGCAACGTTCTGGGACGATGCCAGAACAAAGAAACCTTACGGGAGGAGATAAGAAAGCTGCAGCCGCATCTGGTTCTGCTTTCGGACTTGCTGCCGGGAGATGGTTCCATTCCAGAACTTCTTATTCAGTTAAAACGGGAACACCATTATGTTCGTTTCATCTACCTGGCTGGTCAAATTGATTTAAGAAACCAGGATCGGATTGATGAACTGGGAAGATTAGTCCTTTCAGGAATTTACGACATCTATATTTCAGAAGACATTAACCTGGAAGCCATCGAAAAACTGATTCAGTATCCGACCAAAGAAGAAACAGTTTCCTATTTAGCTCAAAATATTTTAAACAATGCAAGTGCCAATGAATTTGTAAAAGAGGATTTCCTGCTGCAGGAACTGCCTTTTGCAAAAAATGCAGATGATACGAGTTTTGATAACCTGTACGTGTTCACATCTATTAAACCTGGAACCGGAAAATCCTTCCTTTCCGTGAACATGGCATGCGGCATCGCAGCATATGGACGGACAAAAACCGATGGAACGAAACCGAAAGTTGCGCTGGTAGAAGCGGATCTTCAGACACTTTCCATTGGAACCATTTTAAACATTGAGGAAGATAAACGAAAAAACATGAAAGCTGCAATGGAAGCTATTTCCACTGTCTTTGACAAAGGTAACCTAATTGCGGATGCAGATTCGGCTGCGATTGTAAAGCGGATTTTGTTAAATTGCATGATCCCTTATAAGGGATATGACAATCTTCATGTGTTAACCGGCTCCACCTTAACGCCGGAGGAGATTTCCTCTCTTCGAATTACACCGGAGTATTACATTTATCTACTTGAAATTTTGCAGGAAGAGTATGATATTGTGATCGTAGATACCAACTCATCCATGTTCCATGTTACTACCTATCCGATTCTCCAGAAAGCAGCCAATTGCTTCTATATCTTAAATCTTGATATTAATAATATCAGAAATAATTTACGGTATTACGGTACCTTAAAAAAACTTGGTCTGCTGCCGAAAATCCGCTGGGTAATGAATGAGAACATTGAAAACACCAAAGAGTTTAAGGAACATGGAGTAGAAGAAGAGAAACTGGAATTCACAGCTATGGACTTTGAAACCAGATACTTTAAATTGTCAGCAAAGATTCCAGTTATTGCAAAATCGGTCTTCTTAAACAGAAACTTAAACGGAACACCATTAGTATTGGACGATAAAATTGTCTACACCCAGAATGCTAAAAATGCATTGCTTGATTTGGCTGCACAGATTTGGCCTATTGATAAACCGGAACCCGCAAAAGAAAAGAAAGGATTCTTTCTTTTCAGAAAAAACAGGAAGAAGAGGTAACAGATATGAATCGTCAAATGATAGAAAAGATTTTAGTTCATACAGAAGTCCTGATGACAGAGACAGAAAAAGAACGGGATGAGAAACTCTTATCCTGCGCATCTGATGCAGCAGAAGCGGAGACTGCTGAATATAAGCGATTTTTAACCTCTATTTACCGAATGAGAAATAATGCAGCTGCCCTGCTGCTTCGAAGCAACTGCGGCTGCGAAGAAGAGTATGACCAGCTGATTCTTCATGGTGAAAAAAAAGATTATTCGTTAAATAAAAAAGCCATGAAAAACATTCTTCAAAAAGAGTACGACGAAATCCTGTTAAAAAACAAAGAGAAAACCGCCAATCAGTTAAATCTATTAGTCCCAGCCGCTGCGTCTGCTTCCATAAAGAAACCAGCTGACAGCATTCCACTTACGAAGGTTAACCTAAACGTAAAACCGGAAACTTCAGTTAATAAGCAAAAGGATCTGGATGAGGCTGCATCAGAGAAAGTAAATTTAAACAGGAATGACCATGGGCAGGTAAATAACGAGTTGGTCTGTGATAGGAAAAAAGACACGCCAACCAACGGTTTCGGATTCTTCCTCCACAAGGAAACAGAAGTAAGAGAGGAGAAAGAGGAAAATAAAAAAGAAGAAATAATAGCAGAAGCAGAAGCAAAGGCAGATCCAGCCATCACATCTGGATTTTTTCTGAATTCTAAAAAAGCCAGCACATCTCCAAATGAAGAGATTAAGAAACAGGCCTGTGAAGCAATACCAGCAGAAGAAAAAGTAAAAAAGCTATCTGGTTTTACGTCATTTTTTAAGTCCAGGAAAGAACCGGAAAAGGGAGAAGAAAAAGAAGAGCCAATCTTGCAGGAAAAAGAACCAGTTCAGACAGAAACATTTTTTACAGAGACAGAGAGGGAAGAGAGACCTTCAACCGCCGACGAAACCGAAAAGAAAGAACATATGTTCATGACAGAGGCAGCCGCAGCGGAAACTAGTCCGGCACTGTTTCGCGCTGATTTATCAAAACTTCAGGAAATAGAAGGCGAGTCAGCGCATGAGGAGATGGAAAAAGTCGAAGTAACGGAAACCTTTTATGATCTTCATGAAGAAAAACCAGTAAAGAAAGAAGAGAAAAGAAATTTCTGGTTTTCCAAGAAAAAAGAGGAGAAACAAAAAGCAAAAGACTACGATCTTGGAGTGGTGACACATAATGATACTAATCCAAAACAAAGTGTGTTTAAGTTAAATTCTTTGGAACCACAAAAAGAAGAACCGGTAGAAGAAACCGAAAAACCAAAACCAGCAGCATTTTCATCAGCAGCGGTAGATACTGAAGAGCTGATTCAAAAACTGCGGATGAAGCGAGATGAATATGATAAGAAAGTGATTGCAAAAAAAGTTGAGAACGCCAACCGGGCTGTTCCCACATCGGGAATGGTATTTAACCTATCCACAGGTGCCATGAAAAATGGAATGGCGAGTGGGAACGAAACAAATAAGATTGAAACCATAGCCAAGGAAACCATAAAGACGGAAATCAGAGACAGGATATTAGAAGAAACAGCAGCCAAGTCAACGGCCAGAGTTTACACCTATGAAATGCAGAAAGAAACAGATAGAAACCGGAAGAAAGAAGAAATGGTGTTTGACGAATATCAGATGAAGGTTCAGATAAAAGATGACGCTGGAAATCTTTTAAAAACAGAGGAGGCAAGTTTTATAGTAGCTCCGATGTCCATTCCAAAAAGTGGATTTAACCTGGTAACAGATATCTGCGTATATTTTTCCAATCAGTATGAATCTCACGGAGCAGTAGTCCAACCAGATGGAAAGACTACCTTGCTGATTAAATGTGATGAATATGCAATTTTTATTCGAGGATCCTGGGACCAGGGAAAATTTATCAGTGCAGTTTCTGTGAAAGGAATCGGCTGCCAGGCAGATGCGGAATTCGAAAAGAAATCGTTTGCACCGGCATCTATGGAAGGTGTTGGAATTGGACATAATATCTTATATTTGGATCATGCAACCACCGTACACATCATCCCATTATCCTGTTCGAATAATCAATATGGCCGAGCAAGTTTTATGGCAGTGGTAGAAAAAGATTATGGAATTGATAAAGATACATTCTGCGTGTTACAGGAACATGGAGCAGCCGATATTTTAATAAAAGGTGAACGATACCGCTTTAGTCTATCCGGTGTCTGGGAAGAAGAAACTCTTTCCATGAATGTAACAATTGCCCGTTGATATTTTTGTTATTATTGGAACAAATCTGTCATACTAATTATAACATAGAAAAAAGGAGAAATTAGACGGATCCGGATATGACGGGAACGACGGAACAGGAGGCACCATGTCAGATAGCAAACGTGCAGAAAACAAAAAACGCGCAGCAGAGTTATTAAACCGATATACCAGTCTCTTGAAACTTGTCAGACTGGCAGATGAGAATGGAATCATTCGGTTCGATGAAGTGTACCATGACCGCGTAAGTAAAATGTCAAATGCAGAAAGCAAAGACGGAGAAAAAGCAAGAAAAGAGATTGCGGAAAAAAGAAGAAGAGAACGTGAACTTTCCGCAGAGTTAGATGCATTAAAGCAAGAAATTGAATTGTGCATGAAGTAAAAAAAGAGGGTGAATCCCTCTTTTTTTCATGCATGAAAATTTTAAAACAATTAAACTGGGTAAGTTAGTTTGGTAGAACTTGAAACCGTATCGAAAGAAACCGCTTCAATGCAGGCCTGTAATTTTTTGCTGAGGGCTACTACCGGTTTTGAATTTGCCAGTAATCCTCGCTCACTGCAATACTGGTATAAACTGAGGATTGCCCGTCTTAGTGATGTCTGGGTATCGAAATTGTAATTAATCTGTGCAAGCCATAAGAGCTCTTTAATTTCCCATACACGGCTTGCAAATTCATCATCGATAATACAGTCCAAATCAATCTTGTTCAATGCTTCAAAGTCTAACATTTTAATCGAATCCTTCTTTCTTTTTTTCTTTTTTGTCTCCTGCTTCTCTTTATATAGTAATAATGTGATTTTTTGTTTCTGATAACCGTTAAATCTTGCATTCTATATGGGAAAGAGGTGATCATTATTTTTTTTAGAAAGAAACACATACACGGGAATACACTGGAAGAGAAATTAAAAAAGGAAGAAATTCCATTTCTGGTGGAGGAAGAAGAGAAAGGAAACATGTATTCTTACATGGATGCATTTGGGCGAACCCGATTTTTGATCCTGGAAAAGAAAGAAGAAAAAGAACTGATTTTAAATGGAACCAGTGACATGACACAACAGGAGGCTGTAAAGCTGTTAAAAGCGAGATGGGAACTGGATCAGGTTTTGTTAAAACTTCAGGAGGAAGAAAATTACTCGGATTTTTTTGATGTAGTAGAATTTTTGCAAAAACTAAGATTTCGAAAAAAAGAGCTGGAAGAAACATGGAACGTAAGTAACCTAGCATCTATTCAGGTTACTTTTTCTTCCAAAGAAGCAGATGCCTCTACTCTTCTTACAGGAAAAAAGGATGGCAGTCTTTATGTTGATATGGCTGCTTCTGCGGTTTCAGCAGGATTTGCAGCTGCAGCTGCTTTTAAAAAGATCTATGATAAAAATCCAATGTCTTATCTATTAAAAGAAATCGAGCTGGATGAAACGTCTCTTTTTGCAGAAGCCATTCATCGTTTTTTGGTGGGCTCTGCTACATTAAAGCGATTAAGTGAATTAAATGAGGTAGAGACGATGCTTGTGGATCCAGGTGATACCAGTTCACTGTTGATTCAATTTGAAAATGGATCCGCTATGCAGTGGCAGCCGCCACTCCGGCTAAAAGAAAAAGGAAGCTCCACCATACTGGAAGTGGATCCGGAGCATCCAATTGAAGAGAACCAGGAATATCATATTGTGAAAAAAATTTTGGGAAAATAGTCAAAAAAAAAGAGTGGATTTCCGCTCTTTTTTTGTTAAAACATATTCATCAGGGTATCATATCCAAATAACCAGCTTTCATTTTCAAATTCCTTTAATTCTTTTTCCACTGCAAAATTCAGAAAAACGGCTTTCGCCTCCAGATATTTGTTTTTATAATGTTGGGACAGTTCCGCAACGAAGGCTGGATCTAACTGAAACTGTTTTCTCCAGTTTGCCTGTGCCAGTCGTTTATACTTTCTCATTTGTTCTCTTGCTTTTGCTTTCACTAAGAACTTATAAGCTTCCGGAGACTCAACAGAAAGTTTTTTAAGGGTGTAACCAGCTGTTTTTTTAGCCAGGCAGCAAGCTTTTGGATTTCCATATGGATCGCTTTGGGAATAATTTAAGTCCTTATAGAGAAATACGTCTTCTTGTCTCTGTGTTTCATCAAACACTTCTGAAAACTTGGAAATAAACAGATCCGCGTGTAAGCCGATTTGAGCAAACTGTTCTTTGGTCAGATAAGGTACCTCCTGCGCCTGCTCCGGTTCCTGCAGCTGCATTTGCTTTTGTTGGCGCTGCCTGGCCTGACGAGGTGACTGAAGGAAATAAGAACCGCCACCACAGGCCTCATAGGCAATCGCAAGGATTTTACGAAAATCATGTTTCGGATCCAGATGTTCTAACATAGCAATCAGCCGAAAGGCATCGCCGGATGCACCGCAGCCGAAGCAGTAGTAGGCCCTTTGAAACGTATCATTTAATACACAGTTTCCGATGTGCCGATCGACGGATCCGGTCCGCTCTTCATGTTCCGGGCAATAAATAAATATATTTTTTCCGTGTCGTTCATAGGGAACGCCAAGGTATTCAATTACCTGAATGGGAAGAAGTTCTTCCTTTATTTTTTCAACATCGTAATACATGGTTTTCCTTTCTTTTAAGCGCTGGCAAGAGATTTTAACTTCCGATTTCCTTTTAATTTGTTAATGGCTTTTTGTCTGACTGCCTGTAAATAGGAACGGGAAGTGCTTTTACTGCCAAATTGTTCTTTCATTAATTGTTCTGTCTCGTCATTGGTAAACGGATGGTCATATCCAATTCCATAGTAACTGCAAAGAATCAGATGCTCTCTGGCAGTTAAAATGCGAGCCAGTTCTTTTTGTATTTGTTCCTGAACGACCGTTGCCATTGCCTCGTCTTCTGTGTTTGCGTTTGGATCTGCAACGTCAAAGTATCCATCCCGCTCTTTTGCATCTGCATACAATCTTTCCAGAGAAGTGTGACTTCGTGTATATTTCCGAATGTTATCAAGGTCTCTCCTGGTTAAATGGTGAGAATCCAACTCTTCATCAGTTACATCTTCTTCCTGAATTTCAAGAGCTTCCATTTTTTTATGAAATTTTTGATAGCTTACTATCTTTTGATAAAAATTCTGAGGATAGTAAAACGTTTCTGTACGAGCATTCGCTTTTGAAATACATGCTTGAACCCGGTAGTTAAGGTAGGTACTAAAGGCACCCTTTGTTTCATCGTAATATTCTACTGCATGTAAGAATCCAATCACGCCATCCTGGAACATATCTTCGATGGAGCCATTCGCGCAATGACTATACACATATTTAAGAATTAACAGTAGATTTTTTCGAAGCAACTGGTCTAAGGCCTCTGGGTCTGTTTTTGCCCGAATTGCCAATTTATTATTTTCTTCTATAGTAGGGATCCCTTCCTGCCTTCCAATTTCCATTAAAGTCTCTAATGTCATATAATCAATCTCCTTTTTCTCATTATTTATAGTTCTCTTATAGTATGGAAAAGAAAGAAGCGTAATAAAAAAAGTTTTTCATTTGAATGGGCAAATTTCAGACATACTAAAAAGGAATAATGAAACTAAGAGACTTAAAAAAATAGAAATAAGCAAAACAGCAGCTGTAAGTTTGCGAATGCGAAGCAGATGCAGCGGGAACCATGTTTCAAAAAAAGAAAGGTGCTGGCATGAAAATAAAAGGACGTTTTGATAAAATCTATGAAATAAAAAAATCACCCTCCATGGTGTACTTTGGATTATATGTACCCGGCATGGTGGATGACGATATTCAGGAGGACGGATGTTTAAAGTGTTCTGGAATCATTCCAAAATACGAAAAAGGAACCTGGCTTACGGTAGAGGGAGAAAAAATAAAGGAAGAAACAGAAGAAAGAAATATCTTTCAGGTTTCAGCAGTGTATTTATTAACCGAAACAGAAAAAATGAGCCGAGATTTTTTAAAACGGGTAGCAAAGGAGTTAGAAGATGATTATGAATTAAAACTTTCACCGACTGGGATCAAAAAAATAACAGAAGCCTGTGATCAGGATGTAGTGAAATTTTTTGAAACCAGAGAAATGGAAACGGCTTTAAGAGAGCTGACAGAAAAATGCAAGCGGATTAAAAAAGAAACCTTAGAGCAGTGTGTCCATACCATATACCGGAGAATAGGAGAGTATGATGTTGTAAAATATTTAGCATCCTTTGACTGTCCCATGGAAGCAAGTCTTACGTTAGTGGAACGATATGGGAAATTCGCGGTCCAGCAGCTCAAAGAACATCCTTACCAGATTGGTTACTATGCCGGGCTGGATTTTTTTATGAGAGATAAGATTGCAAGAGCAGAGCAGAAGCAACCGTTAGATGAGGAGAGAATCAAAGCCCTCCTTTATACTGCGCTCAATGATATTTTAAAGTCAAGCGGTTCTACCTATGTATTTTATCCGGAATTAAAAGAACGAGTAAACCAGATGGTAGAGAAGTCTTCCTGGCCGGAGATAGCACTGACTGATACCCATTTAATTCTTACCATGGGAGAAATGAACAACCTGGTTCTTGAAAAAACGAAGGATGGTGTCCGGATTTACCGAAAATGCTTCTTCCAGTATGAATCTTCCATTACCAAAGACCTATGCCGGTTAAATGAAAGAATTCCGGATGAAACATTTAATCCGGATGAGATCCCGGACATTGAACGAAAACTGGGAATCACCTATGACATTCATCAAAAGAATGCTCTGGATGTGTTAAAAACTTCCGGAGTGAAGATTATTACAGGTGGGCCAGGAACAGGAAAAACAACCGTTGTGAACGGAATCATTGAACTGTATAAGCGGATGCATCCCGGAAAGCGGATTCTATTGTGTGCGCCAACCGGAAGAGCTGCACAAAAAATGAGTGAAGTAACTGGAATGGAGAGCTTTACCATCTGCAGAGCCCTGGAGTTTCGGCCCTTTGGAGACGGTGAAATGCGGCATAAGGATAAAGACTCACCCATTGAGGCCAGTCTTTTAATACTCGATGAAATGTCTATGGTAGATGAAGAAATTTTTTCCTTATTCTTGGATGCCGTAAAAACAGGTTCAACGGTTATCTTAATCGGAGATGAAAATCAGCTGCAAAGCGTCTGCAGCGGAAATGTGCTGCATGATTTAATCCGAACTGAAAAATTTGAAATGCACCGATTTAAAAAAGTATTCAGACAGAAAAATGGAAATACCATTATTGATAACAGCTATAAGGTATTAGACGGACAACTTGACCTTGAAAAAAACGCACAGTTTCAGATTCACCGTTACTGGAAAGAGGAAACAGCCATTCAGGATATTCTAACAGAGTTTGAGCACAGCTATGATCCAAAAGAAATCTCAAAAGTACAAATTTTAACGGCCACGCGAATCGGAATGAGCGGAACCATAGAGTTAAATAAAAAAATTGCCGACGTATTTAACAAAGATAAAGAGGAAGAAGATTTCTTTTTCAGCCGAGGATATGTCTATCATGTCGGAGATAAAGTGATTTTCAGCCGGAATAATTATGATAAGGGCTATTATAACGGCGACATTGGAATTATCCTTCAGATTAACCGAAATGGATTTTCAGTAGGCCTGGGTGAAGATATTATCCGAGTATCTGGAAAATCTTTAATGGAGGTAAGCCCTGCTTTTGCAATTACCGTGCATAAATCTCAGGGAAGTGAGGCAGGAGAAATCTTAATTCTACTTTCCGATGAATATAAAAGCATGATGACTAAGAACTTACTTTTTACAGCTATTACAAGAGCAAAGAAAAAAGTACAGATTTACTACGTAAACGATGCGTTCAGCAGCTGCATTAAAACGCGGCAGCAGGAACGAAAGACAGGGCTGGAGGAAAAAATAAAAGGAGTGAGACGAGAAATTTTAAATGGATGAGAAAAAAAGAGAAGGATGGAAAAAAGATATTATTGAATTTTTAAAAACATTTATCCCTGCCGCTGCAGTCGCGTGGATTCTGCTAACGTTTTTTATTGTAAATGCAGCCATCCCGTCGGCATCGATGGAGCCAACTTTAATGACAGGAAGCCGTGTGATTGGAAACCGACTGGCCTATCATAAGGAGTCTCCGAAGCGAGGAGATATTATCATCTTTCGTTTCCCGGACAATCCAAATATTTACTATATTAAGCGTTTAATTGGACTTCCGGGAGATATGGTAGAAATTGTTCCAAATGAGTCTGGTGACGGATATGGATATGTAATGGTGAATGGAGAAAAAAGAAAAGAGGAAGAAACCGTAACAAACATGAGAGTAAAGCACTACGAGTGCTATAAAGTGCCAGAAGGTCATTACTTCTTTATGGGAGACAATAGGAACAATTCTCACGACTCTAGGTATTGGAATCATACCTTTGTGTCAGAAGATCAGATCGTAGCGAAAGCAGTGTTCCAGTATTGGAAAGAATTCAGAAAAATAGGATAGGAGAAAAAACAGATGAGAAAACAGATGATAGTAGCAGCAGTTGCAGCTGCCATGCTTTGCCTTAGCGGATGCAGCCAGGTAGATGCAGCAAAAGAAGCCGTTACCGGAAAACCGGCAGAAGAAACAAATACAGTAAAAACCAAACTGACTGGATATGAAAAGGGAAACCTGACGCCGGATCAGTTTTACATTAAAAAAGATAATTTGTATTATCCGATTTATATGGGAGAAACAAATATTCCGGAAGAAGACCGATGTATTTATGCCGGAGGTGTTACAAGAGATGAAAAAAAAGAGGTTCAGTATTTTACGAACCGGATTCCTGATACAAAGGAATATAAAGAAGTTACATTAGAAAGCAGCCTGATTGCAGCAACAGCCGCAGACGATAGAATCATTACTCTCACAAAAGATGAAGTCATGATCCCGGTACTTGATAAGGATTCCGAGCTTGTATACGTATCAAACACCAATATCCCAACTTTTACCTGGGAACGGTTTAAAGACTGTGGTTATTCCATTGGAATGTATAACATGCAGGAAAACCAGTCTGGGAAAGTCGAGTTTGTAATTGGAACCTCCAAAACTGACCATAATTCCACTGCGTTTCAGAAACTTTCCCAGATGGATCTCTCAACCGGAACCATCCTGCTAAATTCAATGAATGAACGAAAGTTAACGGGAGAAGATTTAACGGAAGCCGGAAGTATAAGCGGACTAGCAAAGGGTGAGGAAGTGAAGGTTGACTTATACATTGGAACTATCTATAACAATCTTTCCATGAAAGTTGATACAAAGGTTCTTTCTTCTGAAGAACTGTATTATTCAAAAGATTACACCCTTTCTCAGGAAGGTTACGCAAAGATTGAGATTCCAACCGATATGGCAGAAGGATACTATCTGGTAAATGGATTGGGCGTATTCGCTTACAAGAAATAAGAAAATTTCAAATTTTGAAACTGCTGGCACACCGTCAGCAGTTTTTTTTGCCTGATTCTTTCATATTATAAGAAAGAAGAAAATTAAGGAGGTTTTTCTTATGGGCGTGATGGTTTCAGCTGCAAAAGACATGATCTTAAATACTTTTAATTTTAAGAGCAGACTTACCAGAGCCGGATATTGGTGGGCCAGGTTCTTTTTTATCATCGTCAATTTCATTATCTTGCTTATTGAATTTGCGGCGGACACAAAATTTCTTTCAAATTTGTTTACCATACTTTATTTTTTCCCAATTCTTTCTGCCACTGTGCGGCGGTTTCATGATGTAGGAAAAAGCGGTCTGCAGGTTGCGGTAATCTACATTGGAACGTTTCTATTTGCAATAGCGGCCACTATATTCTTCTCATTGTTTTTGATTTCTCTCATTAGCGGAAGTCCATCCGGATCCAGCCTGTTCCCAGCTATGTTTTTTTTCTTGATGATGCTTGGAACAGGAATCTATGAACTGGTAGTTCTGTGTATGAAATCTGACGAAGACAATCCGTATGGGCCAAAAGCCTGAAACTCAAAGAAATTCAAGAAAGTATCATCGTTTTGCCACTTTTCCAACCATACTAAAAAAGAGAAGAGAAAGAAGGAAGGAGAAAGAAAATGGCAAAACGCATATCAGATTATAGCGTATCCGATATTTTTTCAGAAGATCCGCTCACTCTTTTGGAACTTCTAAAACAGGAGTATGATATTCCGATTCCTGAAACATTGGATACCGTAGAAGATCTAAAAAAAGCAGGCCAGTTACTGGGACAGTTATCCAATGCTTATTCTTATATGGCGCAGTTGTCTGCTTACGCAAAACTTCAGATCCGGAAGGTAAAGCGAGAAAATCTCGGAAAAAGCCAGGTGGATGATGCGATTGACAGAAAAGCAGTCACTCACTAATACCCACGGGCAAGCCCATGGGTTTCTTCGCCAAAAAAACTATGGCAGATGGTAAATTCGGCAGCAGGTACTAAAGAATTGGCTGGAAAATGAGACGAAAAAAAGAAAAGGAGGAAGGAAAATTACTCCAGTGTTATGCACTAGAGTAGTTTTCTGATTTTTTATGAGAAATATGACATTTGAAGATTACGATAATCTTTGCGAGAAGGTGAAGCGGAATCCGTATCAGTGTCTGGACTGGTGGCCAAGTCCAGAAGAATTAAAAGAAAAGATGGGCGGTGATTTTAATCAGAGCCTTGAATTTTTAACCTGGATTTTAGAAACGAATCGTCCTCCGCAGACAGAAGAGGAAAAAGCTTCGCAGCGTTACATCAATAAAATCATGAGAGAAAACCTCAATTTGTATTAAGGGAGAACGATATGCAAAAATATTTATTAATCGCAGAGAAACCATCTCTCATGCGAACCATTGAAGGAACGTATCGAAAACATAAGACAGAAATTAATAAGACGGTAGGAGAGATTGATTTTATGGCTCTTGCCGGTCATGTCTGTCGCCTGATCCTGCCAAGTGAGTATGAAAAGTGGGATACAAAGTGGGAAGAAATTGAGCTTCCTATGATTCCGCCTGTTTTTAAGGTGGACATGATTAAAGAAAAAAAGAGTATGATTGATGACATAAAAAAACGGCTAAAAGCCAATTTCTATGATGGTATTATTGTAGCCACTGACTCTGATGTGGAGGGAAACGGAATTTACTATCTGTTAGAACAGTACCTTTCCCTGGAAAAAATGAAAGCCCTGCGATTTTTCGAGACAGGACTAACAGACGGTGAAGTGTTAAAATCATTACATTCTTTAACGGATTATCATACCAATCCAAGAGATTTTCACATGACCGAAGCTTTTAAAATCCGCTCTCACATGGACTGGCTCATTGGAATGAATTTCAGTGTCGGTTTTTCTGTAAAAGCAGGATTTACCATGCGAGTAGGGCGAGTAAAGGTTCCCACCTTAAAACTGGTGTATGATAATTCAAAAGCAATCGATGAATTTACGCCTCATACCGATTTTGAGCTTCAGGCAATTTATGAAAAGGGATTTAAAGGAACCTACATTACAAAAGAAGGCCCGGTACGTTTTGAGACAGCAGAAAAAGCAAGGGAATTTTCTAAAACACTTGGAAAAGCAGGAAAGGTAAAGGAAATTACCAAAAAGATGGTAAAAACACCGGCACCGCAGCTTTATAAGTTATCAGACATTCAGGTAGATGCTGGAAAGCAGTTTGGATACGATCCAACCAAAACGTTAAGTCTTGTTCAGTCCCTATATGAAACTCATAAAATTGTATCCTATCCAAGAACCGATGGAAGATATATTTCTTCTGAAAAAGCCAAGGAGCTTGGATTTTTATTAAAAGCAGTAACCGCAGTGCCAGAGTTGTCTGCAGCTGCATCCGCGGTTTCTGCTGCAGATATAAAGAGAGTTACTGGCGATAAGAGAATTGTAAATGATGAAGAAGTGAAAAAGGCATCTCATGATGCGCTGCTCCCAACCGGAAAAATTCCGGACGTAACGAAACTTACAAAAGATGAATTAAATATTCTGACTTTAATCTATAAGCGTCTTCTGGCCGTGTTTCTTCCACCTTTGAAAGAAGAAAAAACGGTAGTAATAGTAGATATTGATGGAAATGAGTTTAAAACCAATGGGAAAGTAGTGGTAGAAAGAGGCTGGACATCCATTTATGACAGAAAAGTGGCGGATGTAGAACTACCTATCTTAAAAGAAGGAGATAAACTTTCCGTAAAGGAATACACACCGGATGAAAAAACCACAACACCTCCCACCAGACTTACCCAGGCAACGCTAATTGACGCCATGGAAAATATTGCAAAATATATTGAAGACAAAGAAATGAAAACCATTATGAAAGAGGTAAAAGGAATTGGAATGCCTTCTTCCAGGGCGAAAATCATTTCCGACCTGATAAAAAGCGGTTATATGGAGGAGAAAGGAAAAAGCAAAGGACTGTTTATTACCGATACAGGAAAAAAATACATTGAGAATATCAAAGATTTTTCTATCTGCAAGCCGGAACTGACGGCAGAGTGGGAGACTAGAATGCAGCATATTAAAGAGGGAAGTGAAACCTATAAAGCGGTAAAACAGGACATGATTCAATATGTAAAGGACATCACAAAGGAAATTGAGAAAACAGAAATAAAGAAAGCAAGTTGGAAGTCAAACAATGAAACCGGCTTTATCTGTCCTATGTGTGGAAAGGCGATTAAAAAAGGGAAATTTGGCTGGTACTGTGCTGGAAAATTAGACAAATCCTGCGCATTTGCGATCCCGGCTGCAGTTGCAGAGAAGAAATTAACGGATAAAAATGTCAGCGATTTATTAAAAAAAGGTGTTACCAGTGAATTAAAAGGGTTTAAATCAAAAGCTGGAAAAAGTTTTTCTGCAAAATTAAAATTAAATGGCGGGAAGATTGAATTTGATTTTGAAAATACTCCCAAAAAAGAGACAAAGAAAAAGTTAAAATGTCCCTGCTGCGGCGCTGATATCGTTACAGATAAGTGGTCCTGGAGATGTGAAAAATCTTGCGGATTTTCTCTTCGGTATCAGATTGCAGGAAAAGAAATGATAGAATCAGACCTTGAAAGTTTAATTAAGAAAAAGGAAACCAGACAGATTGCTGGATTTAAGTCAAAATCAGGAAAGAAGTTTTCGGCAAAAATTGCATTAAATGAAGATGGAAGTACCAGGTTTGTATTCTGACAAGAAAGGAATGGCCTATGAAACAGGAATTAAAAGAAGTATTAGCGGCATTTGCAGCTAGTATATTAGAAACATATGATCTATCCTTCATTCCGACGGATCTGAAGTTTTTGGATGCAGCTGCCACAGCAAAGCGGCTGGGCGGTACTGCAGTTATGTATGAATATCCAATCGAAGTATCGGTCTGTCGAAATGGAGATTCCTTCATTGCATTTATCCCAGAAGAAAAAGAAAAGTATCAGCAGGCGAAGCGCATGGCAGAAGCGGCTGCGATTTTATTTCTCAAAATGGAATACCAGTCCAATCAAGAAACCTTTGAAAAGTTAAAAGATCTGGAAAAGATTACAGAAAAAACAAAAATGGGAGAACGTAAAACACTCTATGAAGAATTAGAGTTTGTAAAAAACGAACTTTTGCTTCCAAGACACCGGTTAAGAGATTTGGTTGAAACCTATGCAGACGAAAATCAATGCATCCGCATAGCAGATCTTTCAAGAGAACTGGGATTTCCCTATAATTTCATCGAGATGAGACTGATTGAGACAGGGATGATCCGAACGCAATGGAACTGATTTCTATTTTACAAGTAAAAGATTTTGAGCTATACTAAAAGAAAAAGGTAAGGAGTATTTATGGCATTAGAAAAACCTATTGAATATACGATTGATGATATCTATGCTTTACCAGATGGAAAAAGAGCAGAACTTTTGGATGGAACAATGTACATGATGGCTCCTCCAAGTCGAAAACACCAGGAATTGTCTATGTATCTGTCTCATAAGATACAGGATCATATATTACAAAACAAAGGCAACTGCAGCGTATATGCAGCGCCGTTTGCAGTGTTTTTAAACGAAGATGATAAGAATTATGTAGAGCCAGACATTTCCGTCATCTGCGACAAAAGAAAATTGACCGATGCAGGATGCAATGGCGCACCAGACTGGATAGTTGAAATCGTATCTCCAGGCAGCCGCCAGATGGACTATATGAGAAAATTATTCAAATATCGATCTGCCGGTGTAAAAGAATACTGGATTGTAGATCCAGAAAAGGAGCGAACAACCGTCTACAATTTTGAAGAAAATCTAACAGAAGAGTATAATTTTTCGGAAGATGTTCCTTCTGGGATCATGAAACAGTTGAAAATAAGATTCAAATCCATTTAGAAAACGGCTTTTTAGCCGTTTTTTTAACTTTTCCTCTTTCATCCATTTCTTTCCCGTTAATTGGAAGGCTAATCTTTCATACTAACAAAAATGAGATTGTGTTAATTTTTTCAAATAGGGAAGGTGTGATGATGAAAAAATTTTCTTTAAAAAAATTAGTAAACCAAATCCTGGTATTTGGTATGGCTGTAGGCATTGGTTTCATGGGTAATACAACAGAAGCCTACGCGAGAACGTATTATTCAAATACGGGACCTACATTTTTGTCGGCTCCGTCAGGGACTTATGTGTTATTAAAAGATTCTACCACTTCCATCGGTTTTAAAGCAAGGGCTGGAACTGATTATAGTTATAGTGATGTTAAAAATTCTAAAAGTGAGCGATTGCCAGCAATGTACAGTAATTGGCAATTCGACTTATATTGGAATAAAAATGGACAATGGGAATATGCTCCATACAAGATGTTTGAAGAAGAAAAAGATAATACAGAATATAGTGCTGGGTATGATTCTATGGACGATATTGGAATTATTCGTATTAAACAGCCAGTGACAGAAGAATATGAAGGCACTTATTATGTACAAATATATAATTATCAAAATGGAAAATTAGACGATAAATATAAACGTACTGTAAATTCGCCTCAGTTTAATATCAAAGTAGTTACTTTGCCAGAAGGAAAACAAAAATGGAATAATCTGGAATGGGAATATGATGGAAATACAAAAACATTGACAGTCTCTGGAAAAGGAGCTATGCCAAACAGTGGATATCCATGGAGTGATTTAATAAGTAATTATTCCCGAATTGGAAAGTCTAATTTAAATTTAGTGGAACGAGTGATTATTCGTGATGGAATTACAAATATTGGAAATAATGCATTTGGAAATGCACAGAATTTAAAAGAAGTGATGATTGGAACAGATGTGGAAACCATTGGAGCCAATGCATTTAACTGCTCCCAGGTAACGATCCTTTATAATGGTGGCATTAAAAACCAAAATATCGGGTCAAATGCTTTTAAGGGATTAAGCAATCAGGCATTGATTACTCATACAAATGCCAATCGGAATTTCTACAATGCCGTCAAAGGATGCGGAGGTAGATTTCAAAAGGCAGGAGATAATGGATATATTGCCATCAGGAATGGTACGGACTGGATTAATTATGTAATACCAGTAAATGGAATGGGCAAGTATTATATCGCCAATGATTTTGCTTTTAATGGGAGAATAAGTATCAAAAAAGAAGTCTTAAAATATGATTCCAATGACAATAAATATTGGGTCGACACCTATACAACGTATGATAACTGGGACATCAGACCTTGTACTTATTATATTAAAGAATTAGAGAATAAATACAATAGCTGGGATGAAACATATATTAACTACGTTAACTTTTATGGAGAGTTGGTAGGTGACGGGCATGTAATTTCAGGTGTAAAGTATGGATTATTTAATTACAACTATGGATTAATCAAAGATGTTGTGATTGAGTGTGCAGAAGAACAGGATACTATGCTGATTGTAAGGGAATCAAATGGTTCAAGCGGTACATCTCGTGAGAGTAAATCAACTACATATATCGGTGGAATTGCTTCTACCAACCGTGGAACCATCGAAATGGTTGATATTACAGGTACACTTTCAGTATCAAGGAATAGGTATAGGTCTTATCGTCAAAGCAAAACTTATTATGAAGAATATGTTGCATATCAGCTAGATGGTGGAGGCGTAGCTGGAAATAATACTGGGACTATTCAAAAAGCTTTTGTGACTGCCACAATCCGAGGAAATGCAGGCGGAATCGTATATTCCAATGAAGGAACCATTTATGGCTGTGCCGCAGAAGGAACCATTGATACAGAACCATATTTACATAGAGATAATTACGACAGAGATGGGAATACTACAATTAATACAGAATCGGCAGGAATCGCAGTATCAAACTCGGGAACTGTTGAACAATGTTTTGGTAGCGCAAATATTTTTGCAACTTGTGACTATTACAAACGTCCGGAAAGATCAAATGGCGTCCCAACTCCAGATGTTCCGGCATCTTCTCTTGTTTGCTATAACAGCGGGATGATAAAAAATTGTAGCACTGGAGGATTCGTCACATTAAGAGATTCAGCCAGCTGTGTTGGACGACACCACGGAGACGCATTAGATACATTCCCTAGTATTACAGGTGATTTTGCAAAATATGTATTAAATAATACAGGAACAATAGAAGGAGCTATTGTAGGTTCCGGTTATCGATATACAAAAGGACGTAATGAAAACCAAATCTATTATAACTTTATGGAAACTTCTCCAAGTGGAGTAAATAGAAATGTTTATACTCTCCAAAAGGAACAATTTATTCCGCAGTATTATGCAGGTATAGCAAGTGTAAACAGAAATACTGGAGAATATGTCCCAGCTTATCATAGCGGTGCAATTACGTTAGAGGATTTTATTGGGCCAAACGCAAAAGCTATTCAAAGTGTAGACGCGTATTGTGATGAAAAGGATCGTTATCATTGGAACCCAGCACAGTTAGTAGCTCACAACCACGCAAGCGGACATGTCGGAACAGCCTTAACGAAAAAAGATGCTCAGTCAGGAGATCCAAGCAAATTCCCTGGACTTAATAAAGGCGACTGGATCTTCTCAGAAGGAAAATATCCAAGACCAAAAGACTCTTTGAAAATTTATGTAGAAAATGTAGTTGGAACCTATACTGGAACTGCAGTCGAAGGAATGGATCTTGATAAATCAAAAATCCAATTTACCGTTTACTACAGCGATTTATCTACTTATACATTCAATGGAGATTCAAAGGATGTAAGATACCCATATGGCGTATTTATTGCCAATGTAGGAGCAAACAACAGAGTTTACTTTAAGTATACAGATAACCACATGACTGGCACAGAATGGCCTGAAGCTGGGTATAGTTATTTCGAAGTGAGCGCAAGAGAGCGTGAACCGGTTGATATTGTAGGCGTGACATACAATGGAACAACCATTACAGAAAACACAAATTATAATACTTCTGACGTAAGAGTAAAGGTTTTATTTGATAATGGAACCACTTCAACCTTCCTTGGTTCCTCTTCCAGTGTTGGATTGACAACGAAGAAAACAGAAGTAGGAGATTTAACCTGCAACGGCGTAGTTAACTCGTCTGATGTTGCGCTGCTGAAAAATTACATTAATTCAGGACAGGTTACTTTAACTCAGGAACAAAGAATACAAGCGGATGTAAATAAAGACGGAAACATTACAAATGACGATTTAAAAGCATTAAATGAATTAATGTCAAGAAAAGTTCCGTTTAACCGTACAACCGTTTATGTAAAATACGCTGGCCTTGACCTTTATAAAGATATTACGATCAACTCTGTAAGAAGAAAAGTAAATGGTTTAATCATTTCCTCTGCACCGGATTATACCAGATATGTAGAAGGAGATGACTTCCTTCCAAAAGGCATGGTACTAACTGTAAAATACGATAATAATGAATCAAAAACTTTATCCTTTGTAACAGGAAAGGAAACATTCGATGGATTGTCTCTGGGAAATGCCGAATTCCCAATTAAAAACATGATCCGAAACCAGAATCGAATTCCAATTACCTATACCGAAAACGGAAGCAGTGAAACGGTTTGGCTTAATATTCAGGTAAAACGTGTTTATTTAACTTCCATTGTTATTACGCAGGAACCAACTATTACCAAATATTATGCTGGTGAAAGTTTCGACAATCGAGGCATGATTGTAACAGCATTCTATGACGAAGGAATTTATACAGATGGAAGAGATGATAATTATTCTTTGAAACAGGAAATTCCATTAAATAAGCTGGTATTTTCGGGAGGTTCCAAATTAATTGATGGAACTACACATGTTTTAGTAAAAGTAGATACCATTGATGATTCCAACCGGGCACAGAAAGGATTTATTAAGATTCCCAAAGCTGACATTACATCACCATCTGCAGATTCGCTTACCGTAGGAACCCACGCAACCATTCAATATGTAGATGCTACTATGAATAAAAGCATCACAGGAACTGTAGTTGGAAATACACCGATTACGGTATCCTATACAGAAGATAACGTAACAAGAACCGCGATTCAGCCAATCTTTGTAGATAAGAAAAAATTAACCAAAATTGATGTATTCCAACCGCCGCATAAACAATCTTATGTGGTAGGAGATTTATTTCAGACCGGAGGCCTTATCTTAAAGGCATATTACACGGACGGTACCAGCGAATTCGTTTATGAAAAAACAGCTGCAACTCCAGATGGTTATGAAGTGGTAAATGGAGATCAGCCGCTTCCAGTTGTAAATGAAATATCAGTCAGATACACAAAGAATGGTGTTAGTGCTATTGCAAAGGTACCGATTACAGTTACCAATAACACAATTGAGTCCATCAGTGCTTCTTATACAGGACCAAGGGTAGATTTAGGACAGAAATTCCTTCCAAGTTTTGTGCTAATCAATGTAATCTATAAAAACGGTGAAGTGGAATCATTCTATGGAGACAAAACAGATGGCGGACGAAAACTGGTAAGTTTTTATAGAAAAGGTACGAATGATGCAGATACAACAATTCACAACGCTGATTACTCAAACGTTACTATGACAGCAGATGGAACTTATATCAACCAATTTACAGCTGCATACGCAGGAATGAAAGCAGACTTTGAAGTAGTGGGCATCAGAACCATCCCTCAGATTGATTTTAGTGAGTCAGTTGCTCAAGGAAGGCGAGATGCGGCCGACTGGACTGAAACGTTTAGAGGTGTAAAAGTAAAAGCAGTTTATGACTATGTAAATGAATACGTTCAGAATGGAGATTCCGGTTTATCAACTATTGCAGGAAAAACACAAAATGGTGTTTCTGGAACTAACCAGATCAATCCATTACTCTGGTTTGAAAGGGAGGGAGACTGGGTAGAACCCGTGACCAACTTTGTAATTGAATATAAAACCAGAACCAGCGGATTTTTATTCCCAGAAACAGGAGTCAATGATGATGGAAGCATTAAATATGATAATAAAGAAATTGCAAACCCATCGTACCATTACTTACCATATTTATCAAAATTCCGTCAGGATCGCGAAGCTCTTAGAAATTCAGCAGGAGATACCTATGCAAATGCAGGATGGAGTGACTGGGTAAGAAATGGTGATTCCAGTGGAACTGCAAACGGAAAGAGAGTTGCTTATGACTATACAGAAAACAATCCAGACAGCAAAGCAAAAGTACGTTTTATCGATGCCGCAAAATTTAGATTAAACACATTGAGAGGATATACATTTAAAGCAGATGAAAATCCAATGATTAAGATTTACGTCAATGGAAACAATACAAATCCATACATCGTAACAAAAGATCAGGAAGTATCCATTTCAGGGATCCAGACAATGCGAATGGAACTGGATGGGCAGGTATATGTAAGAAATAACAAAGGCGTAGAAGAAAAGCATAATTTCAAAGATGTTTACAGAATCGGATATAAGATCGGAACAGCCAATGAACCATATGACTGGACGAATGGCTGGGTAGGAGTAGACGGAATTCCCGCAGAGTGCTTTGAAGTAAAAATCCAATTAAGCACTGCACCGATTGATGATTACAGCTTTGCAACTGCACCTTACATTGCAACGCAGCCGGAAGACGCATCTGCAGTAGTAGGACAGAAAGCCGTTTTCATGGTAAAAGCTGTCGGACAGAATTTATCTTATCAGTGGTACAAAATTAGCTCTGCAGATGCAGGTGACGCTTCTAAGGCGGTTGCATTAGCAGGTGAAACAAAATATTACTACGAAACACCGCCGGTAACTTCAGAAATGAGCGGAAACTTCTATTACTGTGTCGTAAGAAATGGATCCGGAAGTGCAACCTCTGCGAAAGCGATTTTATATGCGGTAGATAAGATCCCGGAAATTACCGGAAATATCGAAGACACAAAAGTAGAAGATGGACAAAGTTATACATTCTCCATTGCAGCTACCTGTATGAATCCACAAGACCTGAAGTATCAGTGGGAAATGACAGATGAAAACGGAAACTGGATTGTTGTACAGCCAGAATCCGAAAATAATAAGTATACTTTAACCGTTGATAAAACAACTCATAATCGTTATATCCGTTGTAAAGTATCAAATACTCGAGGATACGTATATTCCAACCCGGCAAGATTGTCAACGATTATTACGCCATCCGTTACCATTACAGCCGCAAAAACAGCAGCAAAATTAGGAGAAAAAATATTATTTACATCCTATGTAACTTCGTATGGAGGTACACCAACTTACAGATGGTATGTGAAGAATGTTGATGATGGAGAATATGTACTCCAAGGAGAGACGGATAAAACATTTGAATTCTCATCCGCAACAGCAGGAAACTACAGAGTTAAATGTATCGTAGAAGATGAAAATGGATTTAGCGAAGACCCAGGAATGATCAATGCAGGAAATGATGCAAACTATGTATCTATTATCTGTGGAAGCAAACCGGAAATTAAAGGTATTACTTATTCAGTAACAAAGACTGGAAGTATTGAAAATGACCTTGGCACAGTAAATACCTATACGGCAACCTTTAAAACAGATACAAAAGCAGATATATTTACAGGAAACAACGTGACATACAGTTGGTATAAGAACGGACAGTTAGTAACCGGAGCAACTACAAATCAGATAACGTTAAGCAATTTACAGGAAAATACTCAGGTAACCGTTTTATGCAAAGTAAAAGATAGCTTTGGATACACATTCAAGTCCATTCAGTTCATTGTAAAAGAAATTCCAAGCACAACAGTAAAATAGCTAAAATTAAGAGAGCCCTTTGACGAGGGCTCTTTTTTCTTGCTTTTTTTCAGTTTTTTGGCCGTTATACTGCAGCCAATCTTTCATACTAAATTCAGATATCATTTTTTTGTTAAATCGCCTTTCATGGCGATTTGATTCATATAAGGAGAATGTGTAATGAAAAAAACAGGATTCTTTAGAAAAAAATGGAAAGGAGGAAATCGAATATGAAAGTAATGTTTCATAAGTTATTTGCAAATCTTAAAAAGAATAATAAGAAGACGCAAAAGCATTGCAGAAGCAGTGGTCTAAAAGCGTTTGGAACCGTTGTCATGTTATTTTCATTGTTAATGCTATGCATGCCAGCCGAAACAGCAGAAGCAGCGCCGGAACGAGTAACAGAATATCAGTTAAAGACTGGAGTAGAAATCAATGCAGCGTTAAAAACATTAGCGAATGGAACGAAAATAAAGTATTCAAAAAAAGACCTTAAAATAACTGCAATTAAATACACGGAAATAATCCCAGCAGGAGCAAACCAATCTAATACCGTGCTCTTAACAGATGGCTTAAATGGAAATAATGTCACCGCTTACTTTGACGCAGGAACTGGAACCATGTATTACTGGAAAGGAACATATAATCAACTTGCAGATCCTCTTGGTTCAATTATGTTACATGCTGATTCTAGTAATCTTTTTAATAATTTTGGTGCCTTAGAAGAAATTGACTTAAATTTTTATACAAGTAACGTAACAACTATGAATCGAATGTTTTCTAGTTGTGGAAAATTAAAAACATTAGATTTAAGTAATTTTAATACAAGTAAAGTAACAAGCATGCATCGTATGTTTGATAACTGTACTAGTTTATCAACATTGAATATTAGTAGCTTTGACACAAGTCAAGTAACAGATATGGGTTCAATGTTCAGTGACTGTTCTAATTTAAAAGCATTAGATGTAAGCAATTTCAATACTAAACAGGTAACAAGTATGAATTCTATGTTTGCAAATTGCCAAAACATATTGAATTTGGATGTTAGTAATTTTGATACAACTCAAGTAACCAATATGGCTGGTATGTTTATAAATTGTTCTGGTCTAAAAACATTAGATTTAAGTAATTTTAATACAAGTAAAGTAACTCAAATGGAAACTATGTTTACAGATTCTAAAAATCTATTAGAGTTGGATATCAGTAATTTTGATACAAGCCAAGTAACAAATATGTTATATATGTTTACTGGTTGTTCAAATTTAAAAACATTAAATATTAGTAGTTTTGATACAAGTAAAGTAACAGATACCGCTTTCATGGCGTCGGAATGTCCAAATCTTATTAAAATTATTCTCGGACCAAACTTTGGAAAAACACAATTACCAGAACAGGGAGCTTTCTCGGTTGAAACTATGCTCCCAACTACAGTCATCGGAGCAAATGCCAATATGAAAATGTACGATTGGTGGGCAGATAATCGTGAAGTTACTTATCCAATAGCAAAGTTTGACACAGGAATTAATGTAAATACCAAGATTAAAGAACTTGCAGGAAATACAGATACTTCTTATTACACAGAAGATACAGCAGTTAAAGAATTTAGGAAAGCTTCAGCAGCTCCAGATGCATCAGTAATGATACCTGAAAATGATGTTTCTATAACTGATACACCAATTTATTTATGGTTTGATAAAGGAACCATTTACTGGTGGTCGTCTGATGCCAATCCAAAATTAAACGAAGACAGCAGCTTTATGTTTGCTTATCTAACCGAATTAACAGACCTTGATTTAAGCGTTTTTGATACAAGTGAGGTTACTAACTACAACAGTACCTTCTTAGGCTCCAAGGCATTAACAAAATTAGATATATCAAATGTAAAGACAGATAAAGCAACTGATTTAAGTTACATGTTTAGTGGATGTACAGGATTGCTCAACTTAGATACAAGCAAATTCAACACATCAAATGCAACTGATTTAAGTTTTATGTTCTATAACTGTTCAAACGTATCTACTTTAAATGTAGAAGGTTTTAATACAGAAAAAGCAACTAGCTTAAATGCCATGTTTGCTGGATGTAATAACTTAACAACTTTAGATCTCAGCAATTTTAAAACAGGAAAAGTAAATAACTTAGCTTCCTTCCTTCAGGGATGTGAGAGACTCCAGAATATTGATGTTTCCGGATTCAATACCTCAAATGTCACAAACTTTTCATACACATTTGCCGGATGTAAAAATCTTACAACGTTAGACATTACAAACTTTGAAACTGGCTTAGCCGATAATATGGAAGGTATGTTTAAAGACATGGAAAAAGTAACGGCACTTCCAATATCTGGATTATCTACTAAAAACAATCGCTCTTTTGCAAAAATGTTTTCTGGATTAAAAACAATACAATCTCTGGAATTAAGTAATTTTGATACAAGAGAAGCAATTACGATGGAAGCCATGTTTGAGGGCAGCAGTGCATTAACGGTTCTTGATTTAAATAGCTTTAGCTCAGATAAATTAGAGAATGCAGCTGCGATGTTTAAGAATTGCTCTGCGTTAACTAAAATTTCAATGGACAAGATGGCTATGGAGAAACTTGTAAATGCTTCCGAAATGTTTGCAGGCGCAAGTGCATTAAAGACATTAAACCTTGACCATGTAAAGACAAAGTCTTTTGATAATGTAAGCAATATGTTTGCCGGATGTAATCAATTATATTCCTCTATGACAATTGAGAATCCTGCTCTGACAACATACACAGATATGTTTAAAGGAACTTCCAATCAGTCACCAGCAGAATTTACTTTGTACTACGGAGCTAATTGCAAAGACATCGCTCAATATATGGTAAAAGAGAAAAATACAGCTGACAACGTTATTATTGGAACCAAAATTTATAAGATCAACTATGACTTAGACGGTGGAGCCGTTTCTGATGCAGTTCTTACAACCAGCTATTCGGTCGACTCAGGAGATATTGTACTTCCAGTACCAGTACGAGAAGGCTATATCTTTAAAGGATGGATTGGAACTGAATTATCAAAACCAACCGTATCTGTAACGATTCCTTCTGGAAGTTCAGGAAACAGAAATTATAAAGCCGGATGGGCAAAAGAAGAAGGAACAACTATTATTTATGATGGAAATGGCGGAACCTTTGACAGCGATGAAACGAATACAGTTTCCTATAACTGGACAACTGCAAAAGAAATGTTCACAAAATACGCACACTCAGCCAACTTATTAGATGATGGAACCGGATCCCTTGGATATGAAGCAAACTTAAGTGAAACACAGGTGATTCAAATTCCAGGTGCAACTTCATTAAATATCGACATCCGCTACCAGACAGAAGATGCAACTGCAGATTGGATTAGTATCTATGAGGGTGGAGAAATTACTCCAAACGAATCAAACTATGAAGAATCTGTTTCCGGTCAGCTTGGCGGTGGAGATACTATCTTAAGCAAAAGCTTTACTGTAAACGGAGATACCGTGCAGATTTTCTTCACAACGGATGAAACAGGCGCAGACCTTTATGGTTACCATGCAGTTATTACCGGAATTGGTACAACAAAGAAATATGCTATCACATCTGGAAAAGAAATGGAACCAACTAGAAGCGAATACAAATTCGCTGGATGGGCAAAAGATGAGGCAGGAAAAATTCCATTTGATTTAGCTTCAGACTTAGTTGATAATGCCGTTGCTTATGCAAAATGGGAAAAACAAACCTCTGTTTTATTACCAGGACGTGAGTTCAAAGAAAAAATTCAAACACTTGCAAATAATTCTGTTTATAATATTAAAGCAATTAAGAGAACAGATGCAAGACCAGATATAAACGATTTTACAGCAGAAAATATCGTAACAACCAGTGACTCCAATACGCCTGTTTATATGTGGTATGACTATGATGAACAGACTATTTATTGGTGGAGTGAAAATAAAGAGCCAAGTTACAACAGCGATAGCAGTTATATGTTCTCGCATTTTGAAAATCTGGAAACATTAGATTTCGAAGGATTCAAAACAGAACAGTTAAAAGAAACCGACTATATGTTTTATGGATGTAAAAACTTAACATCCACTATGAATATCGACACATCAAGTATTACAAGTTACAATCAAATGTTTAAAGGATGCTCAAGTAACGATACCGCAGAATTCGTTATTTACTACACAGACGGCAACCTGCCAATGACGGAAAAACTGGTAAAAGAAAAAAATACAGAAGATCATGTAAGAATTGCAGGACTTACTTACAAGATCTCTTATGACTTACAAGGCGGAAATGTAAATGGATACAACCCGTCTGAATATAAAGTAGAAAGCCAGGACATTACACTTGTAAACCCAGAGCGTTTAGGATATACGTTTACTGGATGGACAGGTTCCAATGGAACTGCACCAGAGCTTACTGTTATAATTCCGACAGGAAGCACAGGAGAGAAGAGTTATACAGCTAACTGGACACCAAACACTGCAACTACTTATAAAGTAAATCATTGGCAGCTGAACTTGTTTGGCGATGTAACACAAAAAAATGATTTAAATTATACACTAATTGAAACAGAAGATTTAACAGGAATAACTGATACGCAGGTAATTCCGGAAACAAAAACATACGCAGGTTTTACAGCACCAGCAAAGCAGAGCGTTAGGATTAAGCCGAGCGGTTCTCAGGTTGTTGATTACTATTATTCTAGGAATGGCTATAGAGTAATTGTAAATAAAGGAAAAGGAATCGATAAAGTAACTGGAGAACAATCCTATTATTTCGGAGAAGACGTATATCTGGATACAAGCATTAAGCCTGGCTATACATTTGCCGGATGGACAGGATATGCAGAACATCCGACTACAGATTTTAATTTCTCTATGCCAGCACAGGATGTTGAGTTAACAGCAAACACCACCGGCAATACTTATCAGTTAAGTTATGACTTAGGAACCGGAAATGAAGCAATGCCACTTCCGCCAAACCCAACTTCCTATACAGCAGAAAGCGCAGATATTCACTTAATCAACCCTGAAAAGAGAGGATATACCTTTACAGGCTGGACAGGCACAGATGTATCTACACCAACGAAAGATCTGATAATTCCAAGCGGAAGCATTGGTGACAGAAGTTACTTGGCAAACTGGAAGATTAACGAATATACCATCACCTATGATTTAGACGGAGGAAAGATGGAAACTATGGTTACTTCCTATAACTGTGAGACAGATACATTTACATTGGAAGAACCAAAGAAAACTGGATATACTTTTGCAGGATGGTTAGACAAAGACACAAAAGAAACTTACCCATCTCTGACCATTGAAAAAGGAAGTATCGGAAATCGAAATTTTGTTGCTGTTTGGTCCGCAAATGGATACAGGCAGTTAATTCAAGCAAGATATGAAAATCCAGATGGAACTTTCACCGAATATGCGGATATTTATGATCAGGTACATAGCTATGGTGAAACTGTTACATGGACCTCGCCGGCTAATGAAGTTTATAAGGAAGCAACCATTACATATGAAGTAACTGGAGAAGAAGTAAAACGTGTTACTGTCTACCGAAATCATGTAGAACTGATTTTAAATGGATATATTAATGGAATCAATTCTGATACGTTCGAAAGCCATGCAGCTGCAGATGTGGTTGTAAATGGTGTAGAACTTGAAAGCGGATGCAATGGTGCAATTCTGGAAGTTCCATATGGCTCTACTTACCGAATCAAAGGAATCACAACAACCGATGGATATAATTACAGTGGTTTAAAAGAAGGCGCCTTAAGTGGAACAATTACAGCAAAAACAGTAGTACGGTTAAAATTCGACACGAATGGATATACATTAAGCTATGACTTAGCAGGTGGAACACTTGCTGTTGAAAATCCGACCGGATATAATGTAGAGACTGAAACCTTCACGCTCAACAATCCAACCAGAGAAAATTATGATTTCGTAGGATGGATGGAAGAAGGAAAAGCAGCAGAAAAAGAAGTAATCATTGAAAAAGGAAGCACCGGAGACCGTTCTTTCGTTGCAAAATGGACACCAACTTCTTATACCATTACATATAATCTGGATGGTGGAACCGTACAAAATCCAATTACAACTTATACACATGAAACAAAAACCTTTGAACTGGAAACTCCAATTCGTATTGGTTACACCTTCATTGGATGGACTGGCTCAAATGGAGAAAACCCTCAAACGATTGTAACTATTGAAAGAGGAAGTATTGGAGACAGAAGTTATGAAGCAAACTGGGTTCCAAATCCAAATACTGGATACACCATCAATCACTGGAAACAGAAATTGCTTGGTGACCCAAATGCACATGATACACTGAACTACATTTTAGCAGAATCCGAGATTATTACAGGTCAGACAAATGCGACTGTAACGGCCGCCGTAAAAACTTATGAAGGATTCCAATCACCAAAAGCACAGACCATCACCATCACAGGAGATGGCAAAACAGTCGTTGATTATTACTACACAAGAAATACCTATCAGGTAACAATGGATAAAGATGTAGGAATTGAATCTGTGACAGGTGAAGGAGAGTATCTGTATGGAGAAAGCGTTAAAATCTCAGCAACCATGAAAGCCGGATATGACTGGGAAAAATGGACAGGAACTTATGAGACAAGTACAAAGGACTATTCCTTCACAATGCCAGCTTCTGATGTAGAGTGCATCGCAAATTCCAAATTGCACGAAGTCATGACCTACCAGATTACCTACAACTTAAATGGCGGTACGGTAACACCGGAAAATCCGACTCTGTATTCTTCCGAAGACAAAGCATTTAAGCTTAACAATCCAACAAAAAAAGGCTACACCTTTGTTGGATGGACCGGCTCTAACGGCTTAATTCCACAGAAAGAAGTAGTAGTAGATCCAGCACACCCAGGAAACAAATCATACACAGCAGCATGGAGTGAATTACCACAGGATATTACTGTTCCATTAGGAATGGCAGATAAAGAAACGGAAGCAACTGCAAACGATCAGATCATCCTTTACCCGGAAATTAAAGAAGACGGAAACCGAATGAACTACAATATTAAATGGTATGAGTCTTCCGATGACGGTGTAACATGGACAAAAATAGATGAAACCAATGCATTAAATGTATCTTCTGACCTGGCATCCGAAATGCTTCGGACCACATTCCTGGCAAATTGCGGACAGAGCTTCAATCAGTATAAATACTATATCACAAATGAAGCAGGAACTATCGAGTCAGGAATTATGAAGTTATTTGTTTATGAAAAATATAACATTGCAGATGCTACTCTGACAGTTGAATCTACAGGCTATGACCAATACAATGCTCCAGAAGATTTTGCCATGAACAATTACAATGACGTAAGATGGAAAGGAAAAGAAATTCCGTGGGCTAAGGAAACATTTAGGAATGTAATTGTAAACAACCACATTTCAAGTGTAGGAGCACTTACCTTTAAAGATAAAACAGACTTAAAACACGTATTTTTATCAGATGAAGGAGCCTTAAAGGTTATTGGAAAATCAGCATTTGAAAATTCCGGTTTATTGGGAATTACACTTCCAGAGTCCGTTACAACAGTACAGGAAAACAGTTTTAAAAACTGTACAGCATTACGAGACGTTCGTTTCTTAAGACGTGATACTATGATCAGTGACACCATGGGAACCATTCCAGGAAGCGAGACAGTTAATATTGCTGGATATAACAGAGAAAATGATAAGTTTGAAAGAAAACACGGTTATCCAGTTATCTACGGATATGCAGGCGGAAGCGCAGAAGTATATTCAAGAAAATTCAATGGAACAGGTACTTCTTATAACTTCATCCCGATTAATGATTCAGCAGGAAACTATGTTAACTGGCAGTACACAACTGATGATGCAACTGACACAATCACCAATATCTATACAGAGACAAATGTAAATGGAAAAATCTGGATTCCAAAATCTATTAATGGTTATCTGGTAGAAAAAATCGGTGATGCGAAAAATGAAATAGGATCCAAAGTCAATCTGCTTGGAAAAGTAGTAACAGATGGAACCGAAATTATGTCAGAAGAATCAAAGGGAATAACGGCACTTGTAATTCCGGATTCTATAAGAACAATCGGTGCAGCTGTATTAACAAATACACCGAATGTGTATGAAATCTATAACGAAGCATATCAGGGTCAGACCTTTACAGCCAACACAAGAGCATTCCAGATAAGAGCAGAAGAAGGAAATTCAGAAGATATAATCGGAACTATCTATTTCTACAGTAACAATACAGAGTTTGACAGCTCTATCAGCTCCAATTACGAGAGAATCTTCTATGACAAAAACATGTCTGGCGTATATAAAGGTTTAAGTTGGGAACTTGATATGAAGTTAAAACAGCTGACAGTATCTACTTACTCAGGGCCACCTGTAACAGAAGAATCATTTGCCTGGACAAAGAATTACGTAAAAACAATTATCATCAAAGACAAGACAGAACGTCTGGAAGATGGAATTTTTGAAGATTTTGAATATGTAAACAGAATTGAAAACTATTCAATTGACCTTTCTTATGTGGGAACAAATGTTTTTGAAAATGTTGGAAGAAAAGCAACTGGAAAGAAAACAGTGAAAACATATGTTGATAACTTAATTTTTGATGCAGTATCCAATATTTCAGGAAACGAGCCATTTGAAATTGAATGGATGGCAACTACCAGATTGTGCGCACCAAAGACGGTTGACCAGTCTACTTACCCGGCTATGTTTACTTTCGAACCAGGAAATGGAAAACTAATCGTTTCTCCATATACAGAAGATGTACTTTCTGTCATGGGAACTTATACCGCGCAGACTATTCCGTGGCGATGTGTCAAAGATCTGGTAAAACACATTGAAATCCAGAAAAATGTAGAAAATATTTCAGAACATGCTTTCACAGAAATGCCAGCACTAATTGATGTATTTAACCGAGCTGTAAATCAGAGAATTGATGGCACCATTTTTGATGTAATCGATCGCTATAAAGAAGAGACAGGAATCGGAACACCTATCAGAATCGAAATTCAAGCACCTGTAGACCATGCAGAAGTAGTAAGACAGTTTGCGGCAGCTGGATTTGACATTACAGAAGAGCAGTTAAAGAATATTACTGTGTATCCTGGAATTCATACCATTTACAGCTACATGACATCCGATGAGATTCTGGAAAATATTGGAACAAATCCAAAGCATATAGTTCCAGTCTACGTAAATCAGATAGAAAATAAATCTTTCACAGATGCAGTACCTCAGCCAGAAGAAAAGGGATATCGCTTAGAATCACTATTCATGGCCTATGGCGTATGTGGTGACAATTTAAAATGGTATCTGTACAAAGACGGAATCCTTGATATTCAAGGCTTTGGCGACATGTATAACTACTCTAATGCAGATGACAAATCACGGGCACCATGGTATGAGCACAGAGATTTAATCACAAACGTAGTGATTTCAGATGAAGCAACCAGAATCGGATCTTATGCCTTTGAAGGATTAACCAAAGTCAAAGAAATGAAACTTCCTGCAAATTGTACAACCGTTGGAGTTGGAGCATTTGAAAATGCAGGATTAACAGGAATTGACTTAACAAGCAACCTAACAACTATTGAAGGAGCTATTTTTGTAGGATGTAATGACCTGACTGAAATCGGCGGATCCAACCAGCATTTCATTGTGGAAGATGGAATTCTTTATACAAAGGATAAATCAACCATTGTGGAATACTTAAGGAATCAATTATACAATACAAAAACTGGATTACCGTATGAATATCAGAATTCATTAACTATTCCGGAAACCGTAACCAAGATTCTCCCAAAAGCATTTTACAAAGACGATACATTAAATAAGATGTTCCTCCCGGCAGGGCTCATTGAAATCGGTGATAAAGCTCTTGCTGAAATGGAAAAACTGTACTTCGTAGATAGCAAAGCTGGAGAAGGAATTGAAAACGCTACGGAAAGCACCATGAAAGCGTTAGATAATGTACTGTTACACTCCGCAAGCAGATATCCGTCAAGAGAAGTATTAATTTATCGTTCCAATACAGACCTGGCTGCAGCTGCAACCGCGGCTGGATATCGCGTTCGCTACTACGATGATATGAATATTGACCATATCAATGCCCACTATGAAGGTGAACCAGTTGTACTTGGAAAGCCAATTCCATTAAGCAAAGTAGTATTCGACATTGTATATAGTTCAGGATTAAGTGAAACAACAACAGGCGACGATGTCAGATTTACGATTAACGGATCCATGAACGTAGCAGTTATCGGAGAAAATAAGTATACAGCAACTTATAATGATGGATATGTTACACCGATTGAAACCAGCGAATTTACTGTTATAGGAACCAATCGAATCACAGAAATTGGAGCAAGATACAATGGACTGGATGTATGGTATGGAGAGAAATTCAATCCGGCTGACGTCATTGTTACATTAAAATACGCAAACGGCTCCTTAACAACGATTACTGGAGAAAATCAATACGTAACATTCAATAAAGAAATCATCCAGAAATTAGATGAAAATTCTCATTATGGTACTGATACGGTAACGGTAACTTATAATGATGGACAAAATTCAATCTTTGCAAAGAACATCACAATCGGATGCAGTGATTACCTGGAATCTATTTCAGCAAAATACAATGGTACAAAGACAGTAGAATCAACAGCAGGAATCAATGGATTAACAGAGGATATCAAGAAAGACGTCGAAGTAACCTTAAAGTGGAAAGCAAATACAAGTACCGAAACAATTGATGGTGCAGACGGTTCTGTTGAATTCTCCGGAGGAAAAGACGTCATCGAGAATAAGCTTCAGTTTATTGTAGGATATAACAAATTAAATCGTTACTCAAGAAGCGCCGTAGTAAACATTCCTTGCGCTTCCAATATCCGAGATGCATCCTTCCGTTATACAGGAGGCCCAACAACCGTTGGAACGGCAATCAATCCGGCAAACATTACAATCACTACTTACTATAACGATGGTTCTCAAAAGAGCTTCAAAGCAGATACTGTAAGTAATTTCAAAATTGAGCCATCTATTGTACAATCTTCAGGGACAAATATCGTACAGGTAACTTATAATCCACCAGGATTTATGAAATCAGAAAACCTGGCTGTACCGGGAACCATTGCACTTCCGGTGAAACTGATTATTGTAGAACGTCCAAAGAAAACTATTTATCAGGCAGGAGAAATTTTTGATCCGGAAGGATTAAGAGTAAACTGCCTCTACGACAACGGTGACATTAGAGACGTATCAGATGATATTATCATTGAAAATCGGACAAGCATTACGCCAGAAACAAAGAACGTAATTATTTCCTACACAGAAAACAGAGATGGATATGACCATACGGTAAAAACATACTTATCCATTAACATCAATCAGAACCAGAAAGCATTAACACTTGATAAATCATTCAACGAGAGCTATGAAATTGAAAAAATCTTATTCCGTTCTAAGAAGACAGAAGATGTATCTGGAGCTGAAAATGAGACAGAAGATGGAGAAGGAAAATGGTCTGAAATCGAAATTAACGATAATTCAAAGACACAGAACTCCGAACTGGCTGCAACTATTAAAGCTGGATATGGATTCGAATTAAAAGTTTACACGAAATATAAGACTAACCGTGGTGATGGAGAATTCAGAGCATTCTTACAGAAATCCAAATGGGATACCGCATTCGATACCGCATACGCTTCCGTAGCAGAATACATTAACCACAAAGAAGACTGGGCATACTTAAACGACATTTATCCACAGCATGTGCCAACCGCTAACCCGGATTTAATGTATGTGAAGATTATCAAACGAAGCGCTGACGCAGGCGAGCAAACGACACAGATTGGAAATAAAGACTTTATCGTAATGGAAAAGACGAACCGAGATGAAAAGAATTTAACTATCTCAGAAGGCCAGTGGTATAATTCAGAGAAGATTTTCGAATTCCCACTTCGTACCGTAGCAGAGGATGGTTCCATTGTAACAACTGATGATGAGGAAAGCGGAGACAGAAGAGTATATGTATCCAAAGATGCAGCTGATTCAAACCTTGAAAAGACAGAATATGTTATTCAGATTTTAAGCCCAGCTTGGTATGGATACGAGCCTGAACCAAAATACGATGAAACAACTGGCCAATTCATTCAGAATATCCAGGATGAAGGACTTAACTCAGGAATCATTAAGAACTGGCACAATGGAGAACCAAATAGATACTTACACGTTGCATATGAGTTCTCATTATTTGTTCAGAAAAACGATGATGTTCATACTCACATTCTGCAGTAATCACAGAAGAGAGAGCTTCGGCTCTCTCTTTTTTTGGGAACAAATAAAGGAACTTCCGTCATACTATAAGTAGAAAAAACAGGGAGGAAAAAAAGTTGGAAAAAAAGAAGAAAATTCTGATAGGCACTGCAGCTGCAGGTGCGGCTGTTTTGTGTCTGATTCTGTTAAGTACAGGAAATAAAAAGACGTCGATAGAAGAGCTGAGAAATGGATACATTACATTAGATGGAACCTCATCGGAAGTATCATCCGGAATGTTTTATGAAAAAAATGGAACCATGCGAATTAATTTAACTGGACTGGATCTTCACACGGATCTGGATGTGATTAAGAATAAAAATTCGTATATCATCGCAAATATGAGCAATCAGATGAAGATCACACCGGATTCCAAAGAATATGATTTTAATTCAGTTACTTTTTCAGAAGATGAATCCTATCTGATTCCGATGACAATTAATGACTATGTGTACGGAGATAGCAGTGTAATTTTTAGCTTGTTTGGCTATGATGTAGACTATCAATACAATTCTGAAAAAACAGCAGTAGAAGCAATTCTGACTCAGAAAGAAAATTTCGATAAAAATAATAAAAAAATTACAATCATGGAACATGCCACGAAAGAAGAGCCAAAGATTGATGTTCCCTCTGGATGGAGTAAAGAGGATGCCGAAAAAGAACAGATGAATCAAAATGAACCAGTAACCATTCCAGATGTGCCGGAAGTAGATAAAACAATTTTAGCAGAGCCGGAGACAATGCCAAATGAAACAGAAGCAGCAGAAGAAACGGCAGAAGCAGCGCCCTTAACAGAAGATGAAAAAAAAGAAGAAAGATGGGAAAAAGTAGAAGAGGAATTGACAAATCTATTCCAGTCTTCCACACCGAATTTCGAGAGAGAATCCTATTCTCCAATCGGAGAAGATGCCTTCTGTTTTAATGCAGGAAAACTTGGAGTTCTTGGAAATACCATTAGTGTGGTTCATAACAGTGGAGAGGGCTATCATATGGTAGTGTATCTGTCAGCAGAGTGGTCCGACCAGGCCTTAAACGTGGCAACACCAGAAAGCAAAGCATTTTATACAGGGTTAGAAGATGTATATAAAAAGACATTGATTTATGCTCTTGGAGAGACAGAAGGAACGGAATTCTTTCAGTATTTAAAAGCACACGCAGATCAGAGAACAGAGGGCGGATATGTGAATGTATTAGATGAAAAAGGAGTGGCTCAGCCAGTCTGGACTGATGGCCCGGTAGGCGATGGAATTCGGGCAGAAGACTTAGAACTGTCTCAGTGGACAGGACGTTACACCGATGATGGATATGCATATGAAATTACAAGAAACGGTGATGGGCTTAAACTTGTAATTTTCTAACATACTAGAAATGATTGATAAAACAAGGAGAACAAAACTATGATTAAAGCAAACGTAGAACAGGGAATCGCTCAGGTAGAATTAATTCCAGAGGAAGGATTTGTCCTGCAGAAGGATATAGAAGGTTTGATTGTAACATCGTTGCTAGCCCTTAGAAAACGAGCCACAGAGATGGGTTATCCAGAAGCATTAGTAAGAAATGATATAGCAATAATTCTTATGAACGCAACATCACAGTATGATACAGAAGCTGAAAAGATGTATGAAAAAGAGCAGAAGAAATCAGGAGACTGGGAAGAACTCTAAAAAAGAAAAAAGAGCAATTTTGCTCTTTTTTTGTTCCATTTTTCCCAAATCTATCATACTAATTTCGACAGACCGGATTTTTCCAGTTTGTAGGGATCTTCTCGTGGTGGAGCCATTTGCTGCGGTTGTATCTATCTGGATGACGTCCCAGTATAAAAACGTATAAGGACCGCATGTCCGCTTCAAAACTCATGCCGGACTGGGAATGTCAACTCGCGCTTGAGATAACACCCAGGTCGTAAGTGGTTAAGACGAGCTGAAAGACCACTGGCTAAGTTTTGGTGAGCTGAAGCAGAATTTTCGGCTTCGGTGAAATAACCAAAATATGCTTAAAAGTATGGCTCGGAGGTCCACCGAAATTCTGTTGGTTCGCTGATGGGACGTAGGGTAACTATGTCGTATACGATGGCTAAAGCGACGGGAAGTACATAGAACTGGAAACGGTTCAAGGTGTGGGTAGGGAATCACCTATGATGTACGGGAGCAGAGTTTTCTGTATCCCAGCTGGACAGCGCGCGAACGGATACCCAAGCGATAGTGACGGAATGAGTCGGACAGTTTTCCTATCTTAAAAAGATAGGGAAACTCTGCCCTTCCGCTGCCGTTTCCCTGCTCCTGTTCTGGAATATAGTGGTGTTCTATCTACTTGTCAAGTCCGATTAACCTTAAAATTCAACGAAGAAAGGAGTTTTATGAGAGCTTTTATCAGCTATGCAATCGTTGGATGCACATTATTGTTAAACGGAGTGACTGACTGGAAGAAAAGAGAGAGCTTAACGTTTTCCTACCTCGTCTGCGATGCGTTGCTTCTGCTGTTGAATTTTAATTTATTTATGCTCATTCCAATGTTTCTTACATGGTTTGTAATTAACGATACGAAATATGTAGGTGGAGGAGATGTGGATGCGCTGCTTATGCTGCTATTTGGGATTGGACTTCCCGGAACGCTTACAACGGTTCTCTATAGCTGCATCTGTGGTATTTTATATTCGATATATTATAAGGAAAAGGAAGTTCCGTTTCTTACTATGTTAGGACTTGGATATGTTTGTTTTTTTATCAGATTGATCTTATTTTAGGAGGTTTCCTTGTGACAAAAAAGAAATTACTATTGGGACTTGCAATGGGAGTTGGTTTACTTGCTTATTCAGCTGTACTGATAACAGGCACAAAAGAAGCTTATAAGAAGGATTTAAAAATGCAGGAAAACCAGGTAGCGGATGTAATTGAATCCATGGCTGAGGATGATTCTGTGAGTGAAAGTGAAAGTAAATTTGGAACATGGTTTAGCAAAATGGATTCGGATAATCAGACGAAAATCATTGATGCCTGTATATATTATGCGACCAAACGCTCCCAGGATATTGCTTTTTCAGAAGAAGAGATAAAGCTATTAGAAAATGCGAAAGAAGGAGCCGGAATCAATGAAGAAAAGATTACGGATGAAGCATTAAAAAAACGAATGGATGAATTAAAACCAGATCACTTGACCGTCCGATATGTAAATGAAAGTTGGTTTGCAGATGTGGATTATAACTATTACCTGACCGAGTATGAAAAAGAGCTCACACCAGGATACCATAACCTGCTTGAATTTTATTGTGAAGAAAAATCAGATGATTACTTTTATCCATCGACTGGAAGCTTAAATCTGCCGATTGTGGAAGCCAGATTAAATAAGCTCTATGATATGAGCCAGAATCCCAATAATGAAGATGTGTATGTATTTATTGATACAGCTGAAAAATTCTACCTGGCTATGTATCTGGGAAGTTATGACGAATCTTATATTTTGGAAGATGGTAAAATTAAGGATGAGGTATTAGCTGCTTATAAAACATATGATGCCAAAAATCCTTATATCAAACAACTTTTATCGGAAGTGGTTTCTCTTTATGAATCAAATGATAATATGAAAACCATTGAAATCAGCGATATGGTAAATGAATTCCTGGGATATGCAGAAGAAACCGAATAAGATGCCCAAAAAGAGACAATGCTTGCTTGCAACGTCTCTTTTTTTTACCTTATCTTTCATACTAAAAAAGAAAACAAAAATAAGAGTGTGAGGTGATCGTTTGCAAAAGGAAAAATACAGGAAAAAGAAAAAGGGATTGACCTTGATTGAAACCTGTATTGGCGGGCTGATTTTTTGCGTTGTGTTTGCGGTACTCTGCGATTTTATTATTGTATCCCACCGATATCTGTCGCTAACAGATACCACAAAAGAAATTGCCAGAATCATATCTATACAGGGAGGTTCTCTGGAAAACAAACCGGCATCGTTTCAATCCAACTATTATACCATTGATGAATTATGTCATATTGTAAAACAGCAAATGTATACCATGGGATTTAAGGAAGGAGAGTACCAGGTGTCAATTGCATACACAGACATTTATGATGAAGATACCAATTCCACTGTTACTAAAAATGCTTCAGAAGTCATCATTGGTCCAACAGGTGAAAATTCGTGTGGAATTATAAAGCCAACAGAAAAGATCGACTATCTAAGTGATTTTTCTGTAACCGTATCAGGGCTATACAAATGGCCATTTCTAGGTGCAGTAAAAAAGACCCAGACAACCGTTTTAAGTGTATCCATGCCAGGCCTTTCTGAATGGAGATATAAATACGATGGATGGACGGAAGAAGCAGGAGGTGGAAATTAAATTGAAAAGAAAAAAGAAAGGTGCCATTTCAATTATTTATATCTTTCTGATTATTGGTGCCATTGTAGTAATTGGTGGTGTTATGACGACGTATCAGCACCAACTAATTGTAAGAAACTTCGAGGCGGCTGCAGACCTGGCTGCGGTTGAGTCTGTAAGAAAAGTAGTAGATGAAGCGGCACTTCGTAACGAGAAACTAGAAATCAAACCAGAAAAAATGGTAGAAATGCGGGATATTTTTTTGAAAAAGATTAGAGAGCATATGCCATCCAGCACCTATGAAATTATACGAATCGAAATTCCAACCGTAGATATACATGGAAATGTACTTTTAAATGGTACGGATATTAAAGCAATGAATTTTCCAAATTCAACCTCAGCACCATTTAATGGGCCATTTGACAGTGAAGATACAACAAAACATGTCAAGAAAACATCATACTTTGTTGGAAATAATACATCGGACACGGCTGCTATGGAATTAACCAGAACAACTGGTAATCTGGCCACGTCTGGAACCAAGGAAAAGACATCTTATATTCTTTCCTCAAAGGTTACGATTTTCTTTAAAACCAATGCGTCCATTAATAAACTGACAGAGGAGCTGTTGAATTACGTAAACATTTTATCAGGAAATGAGCGATCCGTTATTACAAAGCAGATTGATAAAACAACGCTTGCGGTGACCATTCAGGCAATCGGACAAGTGGTTATGAGATAACAGAAAGGATTTAATTTATGAATTTTAATTTAATGGAAATCATCACAAAAGAATTGCAGATGCAGCCGAAAGACCTGCTGCCGCTGATTCCGGTTTTTGTATTTATTGCAATTGCGGCATACATTGACCAGAAAGAAATGCGCATCCCAAATCAGTTAAATTATGGGATGATGATGTTTCGATTTGCATTCATTCCGTTTCTGCCATTGGAAGCCAAATACTTAATCGGATTTCTCATAGGCGGAGCCATTATTATGATTCCTGCTATGATTATTTTAAAACCGATGGGCGGAGATATTAAGTTTGCAGCTGCATTAGGTCTCTGGGTTGGAGATGTAAAGCTGGTATTAAGCCTATCCATAGCTGTCATTTTATTTGTGATTTATGGTGTATTCATTAAAAAATTAAACAGAAAAGAAAGCGCACCTTTTGCACCGTTTATGGCGCTGGGATTTTTAATTATAACTGCTGTTGGCTTTTTTGTTTAGGAAGGAGGATACAGGCATGGCTTGTGATAATATGAAGAAATATATAACACTCATTCTTGCTTTTTTTATCAGTGTTCTATCTCTCTGTTTTATGCCAGTGCTTACTCATGCCGGGCCTAATAATACAACCATCATTGCCCTTGACCCAAACAGGGATTATGCAAAAGGTGAAAAGGTAACAGTTACCGTTGGTATTTCATCTACGGATGGTTCCTACTTAAAATCAGCAAACTGCGGATTCGGATACAATGGTGCGACCATGCGTCTGCTGACGGAAACCGATACACCAGATCATTTTCTGATAGAAAGTGATGCGCCAAAAAAATGGCTGTATTACGACCTGGAATTTGAAATGATTGCAGATGGAAAGATGTACTTTATTGCCGGAGCCTACTCTGGCGATGGAGTTATTAAAGCAATTAAAGCAGATGGCTCCAGAATTGATTTACCGAGGGCATCTGTTGTATTAAAAATTGGAACAGGCATTTACACAAAAGTGTCCGACTGTAACCTGGATACTGTCATGTTTTCCGATGAATTCGGTGAAGAAATTGTTTTAAACCGTCCATTTAATAAAAATGAAACAGAATATTGGGCGGAGGTAAATAGTGACTCCGTTACCATTGATGCAAATACAGAAAATACAGAGGATAAAGTGATTATCCCGGATTTAACCTTACAGCCAGGTGAAAATATTAAGGAAATTTATGTGGAAGCTACAGATGGTACAAGAAAAACTTATACCTTCCATTTTAATCGTCCAGCCCATCCAGTCTCTGTTTCAAACATTGAACTCTACGATTCAAAAGGGAACTTGATACCTTATAAATTTTCAGAAGATACATTAGAGTATTTTCTTGAAGTAGAAACAGATGTAGATACAATTACTTTTAAAGGGAATAGTGAAAGCCGATATGTTTCTTTTGAAGCACCAGAGGAAAAAGAACTGCAGGTAGGATACAACAATATTTCCGTAAAAGCAAAAAGCGATACAGATGAAAAAATATATTCTTATAATATTTTCAGGAAAAGTCAGCCACTAAGGTTGCTGTCATTGATCGGAGAGTTGTCGGATGAAACGACATTAATTTTTGATCAAGAATTTGATCCAGAAGTATTCCAGTACACAGCAAGATGCACTTCTGATATCCAATCTGTGAAATTTTTATATACAGCAGGAGAGGGAACCGTTTTAGAATCTGACCCTGTCTTTCCATTAAATGAAGGCGTAAATCTCTGCAAACTTGTAGTATCCGATGGAAGTGATAAACAGACGTATCAGATTACGGTTATGAAAGATGCCTATGACCAGACAGAAAAAGAGGAAGTGATTCAGGGCCCGATTCATAATGATCGAGATATTACAGGATTTCAGTTTAAAGATTTTCGGATTTTATACTTCATTTCCATCATAATCTTAATAGGACTCATTGGTTTTATCATTCTTCAGTTGAAAAAGAAATGGGAAGAGTATGAAAATTCTTCAGAACGAATAGTTAGGAAAGAAGAAAAGGAAAGAAAGAAACGAATGAAGGAAAAAAAGGAAAACCGTAAAAATAAGAAATAGCAGAGAAAGGAGTTAAAAGGAGAAAGATTGAAAATGAGAAGTAGGGGGTATCCATTTCCTTAATCGCATCACAAACAA